>Ga0326597_10000121_pt1 | contig 137478 bp, 119 predicted proteins | sample RVTome_12_FD_203789 | JGI IMG/M metagenome (GOLD analysis project Ga0326597, IMG submission 203789) | Soil microbial communities from uranium-contaminated site in the Upper Colorado River Basin, Wyoming, United States - RVT100D185 | ecosystem: Environmental > Terrestrial > Soil > Contaminated... | reverse complement strand
AAGCGTCGGCCAACTGAGCGATGATCCCCTCGTCAGCCTGCCAGCCAGGGCACGCTGATCAGCCCGGCCCATGCCGGAAAGCGACGGTGACCCACCGTCAGCTACACCACGCCTTGGGACACGATCCCTGCAACTTCCGGTTTCCGGCATCATGGCAGGAGACGCCGGCGGGTGGAAGCCTGTCCTGAGCAATGCCGACAGGCGGCGTCGAAGGGTTTGGCTTGGCACATCGTCGCCCGCCCTTCGATACGCGCGCCGTGGGCGCGCTACTCAGGGCGAACGGGCGCGGCGGAGCCGGCGGACTCGGATTTCAGGCGAGCGAAACCCTACCGCGCCGCGGTGCGCGGGCACCACGGCGTGCGGCGGCCGCCCGAATAGGGCCGCGCCAGCCCGGCGGCCACCAGCGCCGCGCCAAGATCGGCCCCGGCGCCGTCGCTGATGCGCGCCAGCACGCGCCCGGCGTACTTGCCATAGCGGATGTCGGTCAGGGTCACGGTGCCGCCCACGGCCGCGGACCGGGCGAGCCGATCGCGCGCGGCGCGCGCCAGCGCCCGTTCGGACTCGCAGCGGCCCTTCATCTCCGGCGCGTCGATACCGGCGAGGCGCACCTTCACCTCCACCGCCTGGCCGATCCAGATGCGCGCGCGCACCACCAGCGTGTCACCGTCGGGCACCGCCAGAACCTCGGCCGCCACCGGGCCGGGCAGGACCTCCGCCGCTGTCGCCGCCGCGCCGGGCCAGGCCGCGAGCGCGAGTCCGAGAACAACCCTGGATAACATTTCTTAAATCGCACTCGCGCCACAGGGAAGGCAACGCCGCGACTGGCCGGGGACGGGCGACCCGCCGCTCCGCGACTATGGCGAGATGCCGCGAACAAATCAAGAACAAATTCCTAAAAAGCGCTTGGGCAGCCGAATGCCGCCGCAGACCGCCGATCAGGCGTCAGAAATCGATGCAGCGGCCGTTCTTCTCCCAGTCGCCGTAGCGGGTGGGATCGAGACCCCCGCGCCCGCCGGATTCCGGCACCTTGCCGGCATCGCCCTCGGCCGGCCTGCCGGCCTCGGGGACGGGCGGGGCCGGCGCATCGTCGGCACCGGGCTTTCCGGACGGGACGTTGCTGGCTTTGTCGCTCATGGTCCTTCCCTAGCGCGGGTGGGGTGGCGGGCGCAAGGGCGCCGCCGTCCGCCGCCGGCCGCGTCACTTGCGCGCGGCGCGGACGCGACCCAAATCACTGCCGACCGCAACGCTGGAGCGTTTCATGAACTATCTGCGCACCGCCGTCCTGCTTGCCGGCATGACGGCGCTGTTTATCGGCATCGGCTTCATGCTGGGTGGCGAGACCGGCATGGTCATCGCCTTCCTGGTGGCGCTGGGCATGAACCTGTTCGCCTACTGGAACTCGGACCGCATGGTCCTGTCCATGTACGGCGCCCGGGAGGTGGACGAGCGCGACGCCCCCGCCTACGTCGGCATCGTGCGCCAGCTCGCCGACCGGGCCGGGCTGCCCATGCCGCGGGTCTATGTGATCGAGAACGACCAGCCCAATGCCTTCGCCACCGGGCGCGACCCCGAGCATGCCGCGGTGGCCGCCACCACCGGGCTGCTGCGCAACCTGAGCCAGGAGGAGATCGCCGGGGTGATGGCGCACGAACTGGCCCATGTCCGCAACCGCGATACGCTGATCATGACAATTACGGCGACCATCGCCGGCGCCATCTCCATGCTGGCGAACTTCGCCCTGTTCTTCGGCGGCGGTCATGACAACCGCAACAACCCGCTCGGGATCGTCGGCGCCATCCTGATCATGATCCTGGCGCCCATCGCCGCCATGCTGGTGCAGATGGCCATCTCGCGCACCCGCGAATACGCCGCCGACCGGGCCGGAGCCGAGATCTGCGGCCACCCGCTGTGGCTGGCCGCGGCGCTGGCCAAGCTGCACGCCGGCGCGGAGTCCATCGACAACGAGGCGGCCGAAGCCAACCCGGCGACGGCGCACCTGTTCATCGTCAACCCGCTGCACGGACGCTCCATGGACACCCTGTTTTCCACCCACCCGAGCATGGAGAACCGCATCCGTCGCCTGCGCGAGATGGCGGGCGTCGCCGGTCCGTGGGGCTGAGCCCGCGGCGACAAGGGCGGACCCGTCCCGCGCCGCTTTCCGGTCCGGCGGCGAGCGGCTACTGTGCGGCAATGACCGCCCGTCGCACGCCCGGCATCATCAGCCGGGAAATCGCCCTTGAACTTCTCGCCGCGGTCCTCGACGGGCGCACGGCGCTGGACGAGGCGCTGGCTGCCCATGCGGGACTTGCCGCCCTCAGCCCGCGCGACCGCGCCTTCGTTCGCATGCTGGTGGCGACCACGCTGCGCAGGCTGGGCCAGTGCGACCGCGTGATCGACCGCTTCCTTGCCCGCCCGCTGCCGAGAAAGGCGCGCAGCGTCCGGCATATCCTGCGCCTCTCCTGCGCCCAGCTTCTGGCGCTCGGGACGCCGGCCCACGCGGTGGTGGACACCGCCGTGGCGCTGGCCGCGTCGGTGCGCGCCGGCGCCTTCAAGGGGCTGGTCAACGCGGTGCTACGCAAGCTGGCGGCGGAGGGGCCGGCGCTCTGGGCGGCGGTGGACGCGCCGCGCGCCAACGCCCCCGACTGGCTGTGGCAGAGCTGGAGCGCCGCCTATGGCGCCGACACCTGCCGGCGCATCGCCGAGGCGCATCTTTGCGAGCCGCCGCTCGATATCACCGTGCGCGACGACGCGGCGGGCTGGGCCGATCGGCTGGAGGCGACCGTGCTGCCGACCGGCACGCTGCGCCGCCCCGGTGCCGGGACGGTGGACCGGCTGCCCGGTTTCGCCGAGGGTGCGTGGTGGGTACAGGACGCCGCCGCCGCACTGCCGGCGCGCGTTCTGCTGTCGGCGCTGGGCGTCGGGGCGGGACGCCATATCGTCGATCTGTGCGCCGCCCCGGGCGGCAAGACGGCACAGCTTGCCGCCGCGGGCGCCCGGGTCACCGCCGTCGATGTGTCGGGACAGCGTCTCGCCACGCTGAACGGGAACATGGCGCGGCTGCACCTTTCCGCCGAAACGGTCGCCGTCGACGCGAGGACGTGGCGCCCGGCAGTCCCGCCTGAGGCGGTGCTGCTGGACGCGCCGTGCACCGCCACCGGGACCATTCGCCGCCACCCCGACATTCCGCACGCCAAGCGCCCGGCCGACGTGGCGCGGCTGGCGGAGGTGCAGCGCCGGCTGCTGGAGGCAGCCACCACCATGGTTGCGCCGGGCGGAGTGGTGGTCTACAGCGTCTGCTCTCTGCAGCCCGAGGAGGGCTCCGAGGTGGTGCAGGAGGTGATTGAGTCCGATCCGGGACTGGAGCGGCTGGCGGTCACCGCCGACGAGATCGGCGGGCTGGTCGACGCCATCACGGCGGGCGGCGACGTGCGCACGCTGCCCTGCCATCTAGCCGACGCGGGAGGCATGGACGGGTTCTACATCGCCCGGCTGCGCCGGCGGCCATGATCGACGCGTGCCCGTTGCGGCGAGTCGACCGATCCCTTAAAAGCGGGGGCGGTCGCAGCCTGGCCGTTTCCGCGGACCCGAGCCGGCGATGACGGACCAGGGCGCTATCCACGAGAGCTTCCAGCGCGAGGAGACGGTCAGGGGATCGTCCGACCGCGGCTTCGGTATCGTCTTCACCGTCGTCTTCGCGATTATCGGCCTGTGGCCGCTGATCGGGGGCAACGGGGTGCGGCTGTGGGCGCTGGCGGTCGCCGCGCTGTTTCTCGTCGCGGCGCTGGCGTTACCCCGCGCGCTCGCTCCGCTCAATCGTCTCTGGATGAAATTCGGCCTGCTGCTGCACCGAATCACCAATCCGCTGATCATGGGGCTCGTGTTCTTCTTGGCGGTCACCCCCACGGCCCTTATTATGAAGCTCCTGGGCAAGGATCCGTTGAAACTCGGACTCGACCGCGCGGCGAAAAGCTACTGGGTCGAGCGCAAGCCGCCGGGACCCGCGCCGGAAACCATGCGGGACCAGTTCTAGTTTCGGGGTTAGGCAATGTCGTTTCTGGCCGAGCTGTGGCGGTTTCTGCGTATACGCAAGAAGTTCTGGCTGCTGCCTATCCTGATCATGATGGTGGCGTTCGGCGGACTGGTGGTCCTGACGCAGGGCTCCGCGGTGGCGCCGTTCATTTACACGATTTTCTGACGGACAGGCGGGTGCGTATCCTCGGCATCTCGGCCTTCTATCACGACAGCGCCGCCGCACTGGTGGTGGACGGCGGAATCGTCGCCGCCGCGCAGGAGGAGCGTTTCACCCGCAAGAAGCACGATTCCGACTTTCCCGCCAACGCCGCCGCCTATTGCCTGGAGGCCGGCGGCATTGCGATGGGCGACGTGGACTTCGTCGCCTTCTACGACAAGCCGTTCCTGAAGTTCGAGCGGCTTCTGGAGACCTACGTGGCATTCGCGCCCTCGGGATTCCGCTCGTTCCGCATGGCCATGCCGGTGTGGCTGAAGGAGAAGCTGTTCCAGAAGTCGCTGTTGCAGGGCAAGCTGCGCGCCTCGGCGCCCGGGTTCAACTGGGACAACCGGCTGCTGTTCACCGAACATCACCAGAGCCACGCCGCCAGCGCTTTCTACCCGTCGCCGTATCAGAGCGCCGCCATCCTCACCATGGACGGGGTGGGCGAATGGGCGACCACCTCTCTCGGGCTCGGCAACGGCAACCGCGTGGAGATGTTGCGCGAGATTCACTTCCCGCATTCGCTGGGACTGCTCTATTCCGCCTTCACCTATTACACGGGCTTCCGGGTCAACTCGGGCGAATACAAGGTGATGGGCCTGGCCCCGTACGGCGAGCCGAAATACGCTCCGATCATCCTCGACAAGCTGATCGACGTGAAGGAGGACGGCTCGTTCCGCCTCGACCTCGGCTATTTCGACTACTGCACCGGCCTGCGCATGACCAACGACAGATTTCATTCCCTGTTCGGCGCCCCGCCGCGCGATCCGGAATCGCTGCTCACCCAGCGCGACATGGATCTGGCCGCCTCCATCCAGGCAGTGGTCGAGGAGGTGGTGCTACGCCTCGGGCGTTCGGTGGCGAAGGAAACGGGAGAGAAGAACCTGTGCCTTGCCGGCGGGGTGGCGCTCAATTGCGTCGCCAACGGCAGGCTGCTGCGCGACGGCTGCTTCGACAACATCTGGGTGCAGCCGGCGGCGGGCGACGCGGGCGGCGCACTGGGTGCGGCGCTGGCCGGCTATCACCATTTCCAGGATGGCCCGCGCAAGCTCGACGGACACATGGACGGCATGCACGGCTCGTACCTCGGGCCCGAATTCGGTCAGGATGAGATCGAGCGCCGGCTAACGGCCGCGGGAGCGCGATTCGCGGTGCTGAACGACGAGACCGTTATCGAACGCACCGCGTCGGCGCTGGCCGCAGGCAAGGCGGTCGGCTGGTTCCAGGGCCGCATGGAATTCGGTCCGCGTGCCCTCGGCGGGCGATCCATCCTGGGCGACCCGCGCGATCCGGCCATGCAGAAGACCCTTAACCTGCGCGTCAAGTTCCGCGAATCCTTCCGCCCCTTCGCGCCGTCGGTGCTGCGCGAGGACGTGACCGAGTGGTTCGGCCTGGACGGCGACAGCCCCTACATGCTGATGGTCGCCGGCGTACAGCCGAAGCACCGCCGCGCCATGACCGCGGACGAACAGGCGCTGTTCGGCATCGACAAGCTGAACGTGCCGCGATCCGACATCCCGGCGGTGACCCACGTCGACTATTCGGCGCGCATCCAGACGGTGCATGCGGAGACCAACCCGCGCTACCATGCGCTGATTTCGCGTTTCAAGCAGAAGACCGGCTGCCCGGTGCTGGTGAACACCAGCTTCAACGTTCGCGGCGAGCCCATCGTCTGCACCCCGGAAGACGCCTTCCGCTGCTTCATGGGCTGCGGCATCGAGGTGCTTGTCGTCGGTAACTGCTATCTGGAAAAGAATGCGCAGGACCCGACGCTGGCCGAGGACTACAAGGACAAGTTCGACCTGGACTGAGAACCCGTGCAACAGAAAACCCGCATCGCCCCGTCCATACTGTCCGCCGACTTCGCGAAGCTCGGCGAGGAAGTGATGGCCGTCACGAAGGCCGGCGCCGACTGGATCCACGTCGACGTGATGGACGGGCATTTCGTGCCCAACATCACCATCGGTCCCGCCGTGGTGAAGGCGCTGCGCCGGCACAGCAAGCTGCTGTTCGACGTGCACCTGATGATCGCGCCGGTGGATCCCTACGTGGCGGCCTTCGCCGAGGCGGGCGCCGACATCATCACCGCGCACGTGGAGGCGGGCGCGCACCTGCACCGCACGCTGCAGCTTGTCCGTTCGCTCGGCAGGAAGGCCGGCGTGTCGCTCAACCCGTCGACGCCGGCGGAATCGGTACGCTACCTTCTGGGCGACGTGGATCTGATCCTGGTGATGACGGTAAACCCCGGCTTCGGCGGCCAGAGCTTCATCGAAAGCCAGTTGCACAAGATCCGGACGCTGCGCCGGATGATCGACGAGTCGGGCCGCGCCATAGACCTGGAGGTGGACGGCGGCATCGACCCGGAGACCGCGGCGCGGGCGGTGGAGGCGGGCGCCGACGTGCTGGTTGCCGGCACCGCCACGTTCAAGGGCGGCCCCAGGGCCTATGCACGCAATATCCGCAGGCTGCGCGGTGGCTGACATCGTCACGGCGACGAGTCCCGATACAGGGCTGGACGGCGACGGGGCGGAGGGCCGGCAATGAAGGTAGCCTGGCGGATAAGCGGCGTCGGTTACCGCCTGCAGCGGATGACCGCGCGGCGCGTGACCTATGCATTCGCGCGACTTGCCTTCGCTACCGCCCCCTACGACTGGACGCTGGGCGGACGTCGCGCCACACCCAGGGGCTTTGCCCCTGGCGAGGCCTGGCCGGGAGACGCCAACCGTGGTGCCGCCATCGTACACGGCGACTTCCCGTTCTGCGGCGAGACGGTGCGCGGGATGGACCAGCCATGGGACGCCGAGGCCGGCGCGCGCTGGCACGCCGAACTGCACGGCTTCGACTGGATCCGCGATCTGCGCGCGCACGGCGGCGATGCGGTACGTGCCCGTGCGCGCGCCCTGGTGCTGGGCTGGATCGCGGCGCACGGAACATGGCACCGGACGTCATGGCGGCCCGACGTGCTGGGCGCGCGGCTGAGCAACTGGCTCGGCCATGCCGAGTTCCTGCTGGCCGGCGCCGACGATGCGTTCGCCGCGGCGTTCTATGGCTCCATGGGCCGGCAGGCGAAGCATCTGGCCCGGGTACTCGATTTCGCCCCGGACGGCGCCGAACGCATCGTCGCCCTCAAGGGCATGATCCTGGCGGCGCTGGGCCTTTCGACGCAGCGCCGCCGGCTGGGCCGGGCGCTGGCACGGCTCGACGACGAGCTGGGACGCCAGGTGCTGGGTGACGGCGGCCACATGGAACGCAGCCCGGCGGTGCAGTTCGTCGTGCTGCGCCACCTGGTGGACATTCGCGCCGCCCTGCGCGAGGCGCAGGAGGAGACGCCCACCGGTCTGCAGACCGCCATCGACCGCATGGCCCCCATGCTGCGCTTCTTCCGCCACGGCGACGGCGGGCTGACGCTGTTCAACGACACGGACGAGGCCGAGGGCTGGCTGATCGACGTGGTGCTGACCCGCGCCGAGGCGCGCGGCAAGCCGCTGGAATCCGCCCCCCACACGGGGTTCGAGCGGCTCAACGCCAACCGCACGCTGATCATCATGGATGCCGGCACGCCGCCGCCGCCGGGCCGGGACGGCCACGCCCACGCCGGTACGCTGGCCTTCGAGATGAGCGTCGGCAAGGAGCGGCTGATCGTCAATTGCGGTGCTCATCCGGGCGGCGACCCGTCGTGGCGGCGGGCACAGCGCGCCACCGCGGCGCATTCCACCGTCACCGTCGAGGACGTGAACTCGGCCGAGCTGCTTCCCGACGCCGGGCTCGGTTACCGGCCGGCGTACGTCACCGTCGAGCGCAAGGAAGCCGACGGCAACATCTGGATCGACGCGCGCCACGACGGGTACGCCAAGAGCTTTGGCCTCACCCATCACCGCCGGCTCTACCTCGCCGGCAACGGCGGTGACATCCGCGGCGAGGACATGCTGGACGGCGCGGGCGACCATAAGTTTACCGTGCGCTTCCACCTGCACCCGTCCATCCGCGCGTCGCTGGTGCAGGAAGGTTCGACCGTGCTGCTGCGCCTGCCGAGCGGCACCGGCTGGCGTCTGCGCTCCGCCGGCGGAGTGATCTCGCTGCAGGAAAGCGTCTATCTGGGAAGCCGCGGCGATGTGAAACGCACCGAGCAGATCGTCGTCTCCGCCGCCACGAAAAACGGCCACGGCCAAGTCAAATGGGCGCTCAGCCGCCTGGCGGGAAAGGGGTAGGCGCGGGATTTTCCATCGATCAGCAAGAGTCCCATCATCCCGGCTCTCGCATAGCTCGGCCGCGACGACAGGAAATCAAGCGGAAACGGCTTCAGAGCTGCCAGCGGCGGAAGCCGTCGGGGGTGGAAAGCCGACGCCACATGCCCTTTATGTCGGCGATCAGCCCGCCCGGCGCCAGCAGTTCACGGAAGGTTTCGGGCGTGAACTCCAGGTAGGGCCGATGCGGCACCGCGCCGACCACGCAATCGAAACCATTGGCGTCGGCCAGCGTCGGGCGCAGGGCGAGCCCGTAATGGGCCTCGGCCTCCTCGGCGTCGGCGTAGGCGTCGTGCACATCCACCCGTAAGCCGCGCACCTGCAGCCCCTTGACCACGTCGATGACATGCGAGTTGCGGAGATCCGGCACGTTCTCCTTGAAGGTCAGGCCGAGCACCAGCACCCGCGCGCCGGCGCCCTTGCCCTTCTTCGCCATCTCGCGGGCGATGCACTCGGCGATGTAGCCGCCCATGCTGTCGTTGATACGCCGTCCGGCAAGGATGATCTCCGGGTGGTGGCCCATGGCGGTGGCGGCGTGGGCGAGATAGAACGGATCGACGCCGATGCAGTGGCCGCCTACCAGCCCCGGGGTGAAACGCAGGAAGTTCCACTTGGTGCCCGCCGCGTCCAGCACGTCGTAGATGGACAGTCCCATCTTCTGGAAGATCGCAGCGACCTCGTTGATGAAGGCGATGTTGATGTCGCGCTGGGCGTTCTCGATCACCTTGGCCGCCTCGGCGGTGCGGATGTCGCGGGCGACGAACACCCCGCCCGTGGTCATGCTGCCGTAAATCTCTTCCAGCACCTGTGTGACCTCGGGGGTCTGGCCGGCGATCACCTTGGTAATACGGTCGACCGTGTGTTCCCTGTCGCCGGGATTGATGCGTTCGGGCGAATAGCCGAGGAAGAAGTCGCGTCCGCATTTGAGTCCCGACACGACTTCCAGCTCAGGCCCCGCCACGTCCTCGGTAACGCCGGGATAGACCGTGGATTCGTAAACCACGATGGCGCCCTTTCCCATCACCTTGCCCACCAGCCGGCTGGCGCCCTTTACCGCGCCGAGGTCAGGCTCGTTGTCGGCATCCACCGGGGTCGGCACGGTGACGATATAGACGTCGAAGCCGCGGATGGATTCCGGATCGTCGGTGAACGTCATGGTGGAGGAAGCAAGACGCTCCTGCTCCACCTCGCGGGTACGGTCAAAGCCCGAGCGCAGTTCGTCGACGCGGCGGGCGTCGATGTCGAGGCCGGTCACAGGAAAATGCCGTGCGAGATGAACGGCCAGCGGCAGGCCTACATAGCCGAGGCCGATGACCGCGATTCGCTTCTTGTCCGCCATGGAACACCATGCAATTTGGGCGTACCCGTCTACTCCGTGTGCCGCTGGAATGTCAATTTTGCGCAGGAACTTTCGGGCGAAACGCCAAATGCGCAGGCACGCCTCTATCAGACGCAATCGGAATTTGATTACGCTGGGCGTCTGATACATCCCACTGATCATGACCGACAGGCCCGTTGTAGCCCGGCGCGATGGCGAACACGCGCCGGCAGACCTGCGCACGGCGTTGGTGGATGACCGGACCTTGCGCATGGCCGTCGGCGAAGCACGCGGCGAAGCGCCCAACCGGACCGATCGACCGGCCCGCCGTCCCCGGCAGCAGCGCGCCGGCATCCGAGGTTACCGCCCCGCCGTCGAACGCCGCGACCACCGAGCGTTCCTCTACACTGGAAAACCCGAACAAATCCGGGATACACTCTGTCGACGTCGAGAAACTCCATTGCAATCCGATAACTCTTTGTTACAGAAGAGCTATCGCCGATTCAGCGCCCCGATGCGCATACCATCGGCGAGAAATCCAGGCCAGCGAAAGTAAGCTACGTTAGATGAGAAATAACGAGCCTGATGACTGGATGTATCCTGAGCGCATGAAGCAACGCGCCGCGGAGCGTGCCGGCATTTATGGTAGTTTCGATGCCTATGCCAGCGGCACCGACCCGCACGCCATCGACCGTCACGTTATGACCGACCTGGCGTACGCACGGATATACGCAGGCGGATTGATGGCGCACCTCAGAGCCCTGCGGGTGCCCGGCCCGGCCCGCATTCTGGACGTGGGCTGCGCCATTGGAACCATCACTGCGGCGTTGGCCGATGCCGTCGGCGACGGGGCGGAACTCTGCGGGGTGGACCTGTCGTCCTCTGCGGTCGAATTCGCCCGCTCGCGCTACCCGGCATGCCGCTTCGAAGTGTGTTCGGCCGACGAACTGGAGCCTTTCGGGCCAGACGCGTTCGATCTGATACACGTGCGCGAGTTCTATCCCTTCTCGCGGACGGCGGATGCGGGACTGCATCTGCGTTTCCTGGCCGCCTTCGCCCGCGCGCTGCGCCCGGGCGGCGCCGTGGCGGCGGTACAGATCGTCGACCGCGCCGGGCTGGCCGACAGCCTTGGCGAACTGCGGCGCACCGCGCCCGCACTCGGCTACGCGACGGTCGTCCGTGCCGCCATGGTGCCGCAGACCCTGTTCCGCCGGATCGGCCGGGCGAGCTACGGCCCCTTCGTCTATCCCGTCCTCGCATCCGGCCTCGCGTTGATCGAGGCGTTGCGGCCCGGCCGCGTCAGCTATCTCTACCTGTTCCGCAAGACCGGTTGAGACGTTATCCGACCGTGACGAACGGTCGCGACGGGTGTCATACCAGCGGCCGTCAAGGCCGACTCCCGGCCGTCCCGCTCTCCCACCCGGCCACCCGCAGGATACTGTCGTTGGGTGGCCGGGTGGGGGAACGGGACGGGTCAAGCTCAACGATCCTTGGTGTCATACGATTGTCATGTTGCATTCGGCACGCGTCGTCCCTAGCTTTGTCGGACCTGAATTCCGGCAGAACAGGACGAACGACGGTGGCGACGGTAAAGCCTATCCGAGATGGCCGCGATTCCGCCCGGCACAACCTGGCGGCGAAAACAGTTTCGAAATGTACGGCGCTCAAGGCGTTGCTCGCCTCGCCCGAGACCGAATTCATCATGGAGGCCCATGACGGGTTGTCGGCCAAGATCGTCGAGGAAGCGGGATTCCGGGGCATTTGGGCGTCGGGACTGACCGTATCGGCGGCGCTCGGCGTGCGCGACAGCAACGAGGCGTCGTGGACCCAGGTGCTGGAGGTGCTGGAATTCATGTCGGACGCCACCACCGTTCCCATCCTGGTGGACGGCGATACCGGCTACGGCAATTTCAATAACGTGCGCCGCGTGGTGCGCAAGCTGGGCCAGCGCGGCATCGCCGGCATCTGTATCGAGGACAAGCTGTTTCCCAAGACCAACTCGTTCATCGGCGAAGGCCAGCCGCTGGCCGACATGGACGAGTTCTGCGGCAAGATCAAGGCCGGCAAGGACAGCCAGGAAGACCCGGATTTCTGCGTCGTGGCGCGTATCGAGGCTCTGATTGCCGGGCGCGGCATGGCCGAAGCGCTGAAGCGCGCCGGGGCCTACCACGCCGCCGGCGCCGACGCGCTGCTGATCCATTCCAAGCAACGCAGCCCGGACGAGATCCTTACCTTCATGCGCGAATGGGCGGGCCGCTGCCCGGTGGTGATCGTCCCCACCACCTATTACGACACGCCGACGCCGGAATGGCGCACGGCGGGGGTGTCGCTGGTGATCTGGGCCAACCACAATCTGCGCGCCTCCATCACCGCCATGCGCGAGGTGTCTTCGCGCATCATGCGCGAGCAGTCGCTGGTGGGGGTGGAGAACGCCATCGCTTCGGTCAAGGACGTGTTCCACCTGGCCGGCAACGACGAGCTGGCCGAGGCGGAGAGGCGCTATCTGCCGTCGCGACAGGACGCGCCCCAGGCCATCGTGCTGGCCGCCTCACGCGGGGACGAGCTGGGACCGCTCACCGAGGACCGCCCCAAGTGCATGGTGGACGTGCGCGGCCAGCCGCTGTTGCGGCGGCTGGTGGATACGCTGAACGGCGGCGGCGTGCGGGACATCACCGTGGTGCGCGGCTACAAGAAGGAGATGGTCAACCTGCCCACCGTGCGCACGGTGGACAATGACGCCTTTGCCAGAACGGGCGAGGCAGCCACGCTTGGCTGTGCCGCCGACCGGCTCGAAGGCGACACGCTGCTGGTCTATGGCGATGTGCTGTTCCGCCAGTACATTCTTGATCAACTCGTTTCCACCGAGGGAGACATCGTGCTGGCGGTGGATGCCCTGTGGCGCGAGCGAGACCCGGATCCGACGGGTCGGCTGCGTGACCTGGTTGCATGCAGCGTGCCCTTCCGCGTCGGCTATCTGGAGGACGGCGCGGTGACGGCAACGCGGTTGGGCGCCGGTCTCGGAGAAGGGTCTCATGGAGAATGGATTGGCGTCGCCCTGCTGCGCGGCGACGCAACGACGGCCGTGCGCGCCGAGCTGAAGGCCATGAACAAGGACGGCAGCCTGGCCAGGGCCAGCCTGATCGACCTGTTCAACCGGCTGATCGACAGGGGCACGGACATCCGCGTGCTTTACGTAACCGGCCACTGGCTGGATGTGGACAATCCCGCGGACCTGGCCGCCGCCGGCAGTTTCTTGTAGCCGCCGGACTTCGCCGTCGATTGCGCTACGCCCATATGTTGGGGGACCGGTTCGGGCTACCCCCGGGATATTGACCAACCAGCCATGATTTCTCAGTGTTTCGCCCTTGACGTTCAGGGAATGAACGGGTTAATGTTCGCTTCGTGAACGCGTTCAGTCTCTGAACGCGCCGGATTCCCGGGGGCGCGGGGTTGGACGACTCCCAGCAGACGACCACCATCCGCGAGGACGAGGCGAAGATCACCCTTGGCCTTCTCAACGCGGTGGAAGCCAACAGCCAGCTAACCCAGCGATCGGCGGCACGCGAACTGGGCATCGCGCTGGGACTGGCTAACGCCTATTTGAAGCGCTGCGTGCGCAAGGGGCTCATCAAGGTCAAGCAGGCGCCGGCCAACCGCTACGCCTATTACCTGACGCCCAAGGGATTCGCCGAAAAAAGCCGACTGACGGCCGAGTATCTCACCATCTCGTTCAATTTCTTCCGCAGCGCCCGCAGCCAGTGCGCCGGTGTGTTCGACGACTGTGACGCCCGCGGCTGGCGTCGTATCGCACTCGCCGGCGTTGGCGATCTGGGCGAGATCGCTATCCTGTGCGCTGCCGAAGCGCCGGTGGACCTCGTGGGTTTCCTCGATCCCGACTGGGCCGAGGCGCGCTTTGCCGGCCTTGACGTGGCGACGCGACTGGACGGCCTGCCCGCGTTCGACGCGATCATGATCACCGATTTCCGCAATCCCCAGGCAACCTTCGACGCCCTGGCCGGGCAACTGTCCGCCGACCGCGTCGTGGCTCCGAAGCTGCTGCGCATCTCGCGCCAGCCGCCGACGCTGATGGAGTAGCGCCATGGACGAACTACGCTGGTACGTGGTGCATACCCACCCGCGGAACGAACGGCTGGCGCTCGCCAACCTGGCGCGCCAGGGCTTCACCGCCTTCCTGCCCGAATACCTGAAGCGCCGCCGCCACGCCCGGCGGCTCGACTGGGTGCGCATGCCCCTGTTTCCCCGCTATCTGTTCGTCGCCATGGACCTGGGCCGTGCCCGCTGGCGCGCCATCGCCTCCACCACGGGCGTCAGCCACCTTGTGTGCAACGGCGACAAGCCGGCGCGGGTGCCCGACGGCGTGGTCGAGGATATCCGTGCACGCATGGATGAGCACGGGCTGGTGCCGGTGGAGCCTCGCATGCCCTTCCACAAGGGCGAGGTGGTCCAGGTAACGGCCGGCGCGTTGGCCGACCAGGTGGGATTCTTCGACTGCGCGACCGACGAGGATCGCGTGGTACTGCTGCTCGATCTGCTCGGGCGGCAGGTAAAAGTGACACTGCCGCTGGAGACCGTTGCGCCGCTGGCGTGAGGCACACCGGCAGCAAGACGCCGCGACGGGTGAAAAGCCGTTTTTCACCCGAACGGCGGTAGCGTGCCTGAAGCCCATCGTCCCGTTATGAACGCTATCGCTTTCCGCCGCCGTCGTCCGCTGACGCCCGAAGGCATCTGGATGGAGTGCCGGCGCACGCCGTGTGCGACGCCGTGTCCGGCGCTGATGCTCGACCGCGACGGGGTGGTAATCGAGGACAGGGGCTATCTCGCCGACCCTGCCGACGCCGTGCTGGTGTCCGGCGCCGCCACGCTGGTCGCCCGGGCCAACAAACGTGACGTGCCGGTCTGCATCGTCACCAACCAGTCGGGCATCGACCGCGGCCTGTACGGCTGGGATGCCTTCGCCGCCGTGAATGATCGCATCGATGCTCTGCTGGCGGCGGCCGGTGCGCGCATCGACGCCATAGCCGCTTGTCCGTTCCACCCCGATTTCACCCCCGGCTACGACGCCGCGCACGCCCGTTGGCGCAAGCCGGGCCCCGCGATGATCGAAACCTTGACCGAGGTAATGAACATCGATCGCGCCGCGTCCTGGCTGGTCGGCGACCGGCCTGGCGATATCGAGGCCGCGTGTGCCGCAGGGCTGGCGGGAGCGGTTCACGTTCTGACCTCGCACGGGACGACAGACCGCAAGACTGCGTTGACCGCGGCAAGGAGAAACTTTGCGGCACTTGACGCCGACAGCGTCGCAACCGCCGGGCGGGTGCTTCACGACAGGGGACTGTTCGGCGCGCCGGGGCGGGCCCGGTAGGATTTGCGGTCCGCGCTCTTTCAGTTCTTTTGACCGCCTTATGGCCCGGACGGGTCAAATCACGACACAACCGGAATCACTGGCCACGCCATGAACCCGACCACCAAGGAACTGCTCTGCACACTGGGGCCCGCCTCGATGAACGTCCGGGTGATCAAGCGACTGGTGGATCTGGGCGCCACGCTTTTTCGTATCAACCTGTCACACACTCCCGTGGAAATGGTGGAGCCCACGGTGCGACTGATCCGGAGCGAAACCGACATACCGGTCTGCCTGGACACCGAGGGCGCGCAGATCCGCACAGGCGACATCGTCGACGGTGAAATCCGCCTGCGCGAGAACAGTATCGTGCGCGCGCATCAGCGCCGTGTCGCCGGCGACGACCACAACTTCAACTTCTACCCGCGCGACATCGTGCGCAAGCTGATGGTGGGCGACTTCATCAGCATCGATTTTGATTCGGTCCTCGTCCAGGTTACCGAATTCGAGGGAGAAGGACAGGACGCCGTCGCGCTGATGCGGGTGCTTAACGGCGGCTCGGTCAAGCGCAACAAGGCGGTAACCGTCGCCCGCGACATCACGCTGCCGCCGATGACCGGGAAGGATCGCGAGGCCGTCGCGATCGGCGCGGGTCTCGGGGTGCGGCACTTCGCGCTGTCCTTCGCCAACCGCCGCGCCGACGTGGAGGCGCTGCGGGCCATCGTCGGCGCCGATGCGTTCGTCATATCGAAGATCGAGTGCCTGCGCGGGATTGCCAACCTGGACGAGATCGCGGATGCGTCCGACGCCATCCTGATCGACCGTGGAGACCTGTCGCGCGAGGTGCCGATCGAGAACATCCCGCGCGTGCAGAAGCAGATCATCGAGCGCGGCAAACGCCGCGGGGTGAAGGTTTACGTCGCAACAAACCTGCTCGAGTCCATGGTCGCTTCGCCGTCGCCGACCCGGGCCGAGGTGAACGATATCTTCAACACGCTGGAGGACGGCGCCGACGGACTCGTGCTGGCCGCCGAGACCGCTATCGGGCGTTACCCCATCGAATGCGCCGGCATGATCATGAAGATGATACACAACTTCGAACAGCCGGACACGGACGAAGGCAACCACTTCACCGCCGAGCCCGTGTCTCTGCTGCCTTCGCCCCACGGCGGCCGGCTGGTCCATCGTGAAGCCACGGAGGCGGAACGAGCGGAGGCCGCGTCCCTGCCCGGGCTGACCGTGCGCGCGACCGACATGATGGATTGCGAGCAGATCGCCCTGGGCACCTATTCGCCGCTCGACGGCTTCATGGACGAGCCCACACTGGAGTCGGTGCTGAACGAGAACCGCCTGCCGGGCGGCGCGGTGTGGACCCTGCCTGTGATCCTTCAAATGGACGGGGCGAAAGCGAAGCGTCTGGGTCCCGGCGCGCGCGTGGTGCTCACCGACGCGAACGGCGCCGGCCGCGCCGTCATGGACGTCACCCAGACTTTCGCGCTGGACCTCGAGGCCGTCGCCGAGCGCTGGTTCGGCACGGCTTCGACCGACCACCCGGGCGTCGCGCGGTTCTTCGCGGCCGGCGCGACCGCCGTTGCCGGGCCGGTAGCGCTGCTGGAGCGCGCGCCGTCGCCCTACCGGCATTTCGAACTGACGCCCGCGCAGACGCGCTTCGTCTTCGCGCACAAGGGGTGGAGCAAGGTGGTCGGCTTTCATACGCGCAATGTCGTGCACCGCGTGCATCACCACATCCAGAATCAGGCGCTGGAACACAGCGATGCCGACGGGCTCTATATCAGCCCGGTCATCGGCCCGAAGAAGGCGCACGACTTCCTGCCCGGCCCGATCATGCGCAGCTACCAGCTGCTGCTGGAGTTCGGCGAATACGCGCCGGGCAAGGTGGTGCTGGGCAGCTTCTCGACCTATTCGCGTTACTGCGGCCCGCGCGAGGCGATCTTCACCGCGCTGTGCCGCAAGAACATGGGCTGCAGCCATTTTATCATCGGTCGCGACCATACGGGCGTCGGCGCCTATTACGGGCAGGACGACAACAGGCGCATGTTCGACGCCGTCGGCGATATCGGAATCGAGCCCGTTTTCTTCGAGAACATCGGCTACAACGTCGAGACCGGCGCCTACGGCCCGGTGGACGGTGCGGCGACGGTGAAGACCATCAGCGGCACCCAGGCGCGCGAATCCCTGATCGCGGGGAACCGCCTGCCCGGCTGGTTCATGCACGACGTGGTGCAGGACATGCTGCTGGACGAGATCCGCGGCGGCCGCCCGGTCTTCTTCGCCTGACAGGCGCAGGATGGCGCAGGCGGCGATCTTCTGGCTTACCGGGCTGTCCGGCGCGGGCAAGACCACGCTGGCCGAGGCGGTGCGTGCGCGGCTGGCCGCCGAGGGGCGGCGCGTACTGATCCTCGACGGCGACCAGGTGCGCGAGGCATTCCATCGCGACCTGGGTTTCACGCCGGAAGATATCCGCGAAAACAACCGGCTGATCGCCGAGCTGTGCGACCGCAACCGCGCCGCATACGACGCGATCCTGGTGCCCGTCATCTCGCCCTTCCGCGACGCCCGCTCGGCGGTGCGGCGGCGCCTCGCGCCCGGCTTTTACGAGGTGCATGTCAGGGCCAGCCTGGAGACCGTCGAAGCCCGCGATGTGAAGGGGCTGTACGCGAAGGCGAGGCGAGGCGAGGTCGGCGGCATGATCGGCCAGTCCGGCGGCGTGCCCTACGAGCCGCCAGAACAGCCGGAAATCGCGATCGACACCGCGACCGAGCCGAAGGCGGACTCGATCGCGCGGCTGCTCGCCTTCATCCGGACGCGGCTGGCCGGACCGGCGGAAGCGACCTGATGCTCGACGCATCGCTCGACCGTGACGCCCGCACGCTGGTCGCGCTGGGCCGTTTCCCGCTGAAGCCGGCGCTGGACGGACTGGCGCTGGCACGGCAGGCGGCACGGCGCGATCTGACCGCGGCACAGAAGGTAGCCTGCCTGCGCTTCTATTTCGACGGCGCGGGCATCCGCAACCTTTACGCCACGCTGACCCGGTCGGGATCGCACTGGTCGCTGCTCGGCATCGCGCTGGCGATGGACCTCAAGCGCGGCGGCGACGGCGAGTACCGATTCGAGAACGACTGCTGGATCCCTTCGGGCGGCGCGATCCATACCAAGCTGGACTGGCGCGAGCCCGCCGGCGACTGGAATTCCGAGATCGACCCCGCAGTGCACGGGATCGTGCTGACCAAGCGCATGCGCGCCGCGGCGAACGGCGCTGCACCGCCCCCGCCGGTGGTGTTCCATTCTCATCTGCCGATGTTGCGGCTGCGCCTGGCCGGGCTCGGCCGTATGCGCACCGCGGTGATGCTCCGCAGCATCTACGACAGCATGGAATCGAAATACCACAAGCATCGCACCCTGATCGGCATGGGGGTGCGGCCGCTGGAATACGACGCGGACGCGGCGGCACCGCCCTCGGCGGAGAACGACTACAACTTCCCGTGGGAAAAAATGGTCGCCGACGCGATCGAGTTCTACAACAGCTGGGGCGACGCGTTACGGCGCTTCCCCCATATCCGCCTCTTCCGCTACGAGGCGCTGACCGCCCATCCGGCGGAAGCGCACAAGGACCTGACCGATTTCTGGCGGCTGGATGTGCCGCTGGATTGCCTGAAGGAAGCCTTCGGGCGCATCACCAAGGCGGAGATGGCGAAGCGCATTCCCGAGCGCAACATCGACAACACCTCGCGCGTCGCCAACCGCGAACAGGGCGCGGCGTTGTCGCCGGAGCGCGCCGCGTTCATCCGCGCCAGCCTTGAGCGCCGGCTGATCCACGATTTCGGTTACGGCACCGATTGGCCAACGCAGACCCTCTGAACCGCACGGCAGATCCCGAACAATGATCGACCTCAACGACAAATCCATCCTGATCACGGGCGCGACCGGGTTCTTCGGCCAGCAGTTTGTACGCACCGTCGTCGAACGCTTCACGCCGCGGCGCCTCGTCGTGTTCTCGCGCGACGAGCTCAAGCAGTCGGAGATGCAGCAGCGTTTCCCGGTGTCGCGCTATCCGTTCATGCGCTACTTCATCGGCGACGTGCGCGACGTGCAGCGGCTGGAAGTGGCGATGCGCAACATCGAGATCGTCGTCCACGCCGCCGCCATGAAGCAGGTGCCGACCGCGGAGTACAACCCGTTCGAGTGCGTGCGCACCAATATCCACGGAGCGGAAAACGTGGTGAACGCAGCTATCCGGGCAGGCGTTGAGCGGGTCATCGCACTAAGCACGGACAAGGCGGCCAACCCGATCAACCTGTACGGTGCGACCAAGCTGGCCTCCGACAAGATCTTCATCGCCGCCAACAACATGAGCGGCACAGACGGCGCCTCGTTTGCCGTCGTGCGCTACGGCAACGTGCTGGGCAGCCGCGGTAGCGTGGTTCCGTTCTTCCGCAAGCTGATCGCCGAAGGCGCCAATACCCTGCCCATCACGGATGAGCGCATGACCCGGTTCTGGATCACCGTGGGCCAGGGCGTCGATTTCGTGCTGGCCGGTCTGGAACGGATGATCGGCGGCGAAATCTTCGTGCCGAAACTGCCCAGCATGAAGATTGCCGATCTGGCGCGAGCAATGCTGCCCGGCTGCGCGTTCGACGTCGTCGGAATCCGCCCGGGCGAAAAGCTGCACGAGGTGATGGTGCCGCGCGACGACGCACGCATGACGCTGGAATTCGACGACTACTACGTCATCGAGCCAGCCTTCAATTTCTGGAGCCGGCACGACTACCTGCACGCCAACGGCGGCAGGCCGGTCGCCGAGGATTTCGAATACAACTCCAGCGGCAACGACCGGTGGCTGACCGCCGAGAGTCTGCGCCCCTACCTGGAGGCCGATGAGGGCGGCTGACCAGGCGGCGCGGCTGGTGCTCGGCACGGCGCAGCTTGGCATGGCCTACGGCATTGCCAACCGCACCGGCCGGCCGGGGCGCGATGCCGCCCATATTCTGCTGCGCTTCGCCTGGGACCAGGGCATTCGCGTACTCGACACCGCGCAGGCATACGGCGACGCGGAGGCGGTCATCGGCGCATTCTTCGCCGCGGTGCCGGGCTGCGATTTCCAGGTCGTGTCCAAGCTGCCTCGGGACATTGCTTCCGGCGACGCCGACGCCGTCGTCGATGCCGTGCGGGCAAGCGTCGCGCGGATCGGCCGCCCGTTGGCGGCAATGCTGCTGCACGACGAGGCAATGCTGGACATCTGGGATCATGGACTTGGCGATGGGCTGAGCCGCGCCATCGACGAGGGGTTGTGCGCCGCCGCCGGCGTTTCCGTCTATTGCCCGGAACGCTTCGCTCAAGCGTTGGACTTGCCCGCGATCACGGTTATTCAAGCCCCCTTCAACGTGTTCGACCGCCGCCTGCTCGATGCCGGTCTGCTGGCACGCGCCGCCGCGTCCGGGCGCACAGTGTTTCTTCGCAGCGTCTTCCTTCAGGGGCTGCTGACCTTGGTGCCGGACGAGCTTCCCATCGGGATGGGTTTCGCCGCCGATGCGTTGCGCCGATGGCGCGCCGCCTGTTCGGAAGCCGGGCTGGCGCCGGATCAGGCGGCGCTGGGCTGCGCGTTGGCGTATGCGCCCGACGCGAAGATCGTCATCGGTTGCGAGACCGTGGAGCAGCTTGCCCGCAATCTCGCCGTCATCGCGCAGCCGCTGGAGCCGCGGGCGCTGGCAGCGCTGGATTCGCTGCCGCCGGGCGAGGCGCAGCTTATCGACCCGTCGCAATGGCCGCCGCATCCGCCCGCCGTCCAGGAGGCCCGTCCATGACGCGGGCCGAAAAGATGCAGGCGGGCCGGCTTCCGGGTGCGCCCTACCGGATCGATGGCGAGACCATCGTGCTGCGCGAGGTGCGCGTAGAGGACGCCGACGGCCCCTATACCGAATGGATGAACGACGACGAGATCGTATGCTTCACAGAAAGCCGCCATACCAGCCACAGTCGCGACGCCATTGCCGCCTATATCGCGGCGCGCGCCGAGTCTCCGGACGATCTGTTCCTGGCGATCACGGCAAGGAACGATGGCGCGCATATCGGCAACATCAAGATCGGACCGATCGACTGGCGCAACCGCATCGGCGATCTGGGGTTGATCGTCGGCAACCGGCGCTACTGGGGCCGGGGCATCGCCACCGAGGCAATCGCACTGATCACGCAATACGCCTTCGAGACCGTCGGGCTGCACAAGGTGACGGCGGGCTGCTACACTCCGAACCGGGCCGCGATCAGGGCGTTCGAGAAGGCGGGTTATTCGCAGGAAGGGGTGCTCCGCGCCCACTGGCTGCTGGACGGGCTCTGGACCGACATCGTGATGCTGGGAATTCTGAACCCCGCCGAAAACAGGAACGGCGCGTGACCGTCGTCGCCATCCTGCAGGCACGCATGTCGTCGACGCGCCTGCCCGGTAAGGTGCTGAAGCCGATTATGGGACGGCCGATGCTGGCGCTCCAGATCGAGCGCATCCGCCTGGCCCGCCGCGTCGACCGGCTGGTGGTCGCCACCAGCATCAATGCGGAGGACGATACAATCGCGGCTCTGTGCCGCGCCGAGGGCATCTCCTTCTACCGCGGCGCGCTCAACGACGTGCTGGCCCGGTTCGCCGGGGCGGCGCGCGAGCATGCCGCCGACCACATCGTGCGGCTCACCGGCGACTGTCCGCTGACGGACCCGGCTGTCGTGGACGCCGTGATCGCGCATCACCTGGAAGGTGGATTTGCCTATACCAGCAACTGCTACCCGCGCAGCTATCCGGATGGGCTGGACGTCGAGATGATGACGCGGGCTGCGCTGGACGAGGCTGCGGCCGAGGCCGACCAGCCAATGCAGCGCGAACACGTGACCCCCTTCATCGCCTTCCAGCCGGACCGGTTCCCGCGCGGCAATATCGCCCTGCCCGAGGACCGGTCCGCGCTGCGCATTACGGTGGACGACGCGGAAGACCTGGAGGTCGTCGCCGCGATCTTCGGGGCATTGCACCCCGGCGATCCGGCCTTCGGCACCGACGCCATTCTTGCCTTTCTGGACACGCGCCCGGATTTGATCGCGCGGAACGCACATCTTTCGAAATATGGCTGACCCGTCCCCCCTGCCCAATGCCCGCTGCTTCGAGGAATCCGAGCGGCTGCTCGCCCGCGCGCTGCAGACGATCCCGCTTGGCACCCAGACGTTTTCAAAGAGCGTCACCCAGTACCCGCGCGGCGCGGCACCATTCTACATTGCGCGCGCCAAGGGGAGCCGTTGCTGGGACGTTGACGGCAACGAATACATCGATTTCGTGAACGCGCTGTGCGCGGTGTCTCTGGGCCACAACGATCCGGACGTCAACCGCGCCGTCGCCGCACAGATGGAGGACGGCGTCCTGTTCTCGCTGCCGCACCCGGTGGAGATCGAGGTGGCGGAGCGCATCCGCGACATCGTGCCCTGCGCCGAGATGGTGCGTTTCGGCAAGAACGGGTCGGACGCGACCGCCGGCGCCGTGCGGATCGCGCGCGCCTTCACCGGGCGCGACCGGATCGCCTGCTGCGGCTATCACGGCTGGCAGGACTGGTTCATCGGCACCACCACCCGCAATATCGGCGTGCCCAGCGCGACCTCGGCGCTGACCCACGCGTTTCCCTATAACGACCTGAAGGCGCTGGCCGCGCTGTTCGCCGCGCATCCCGGCGGGATCGCCGCCGTCATCATGGAGCCGATGAACGTCGCCGAGCCGGAGCCGGGCTACCTGGAGGGGGTGAAGGAAATGGCGCACGCGCACGGTGCGCTGCTGATCTTCGACGAGATGATTACCGGGTTCCGCTACGCGAACGGGGGCGCCCAGGCCGTGTTCGGGGTCACCCCGGATCTCGCCTGTTTCGGCAAGGCGCTGGCGAACGGCTATCCGCTGTCAGCCATCGTCGGACGGGGCGACGTGATGCGAATGATGGAAGACGCCTTCTTCTCATTCACGATGGGCGGCGAGACACTGTCGCTGGCCGCGGCAAAGGCGGCGCTGGACAAGGTGGTGGGACAGCCCGTAACCGACACTCTGGCGGCGCGCGGCCGCGTCGTGATGGACGGGCTGGCGCAACGCATCGCGCGTCACGGCGTCTCCGAATTCGCTTCGGTCGCCGGGCACCCAAGCTGGTCGTTCCTGATGCTGTCGCCCGCCGGTGGCTACACGACGTACCAGATCAAGACGCTGCTTCTGCAGGAAATGTTCGCGCGCGGTGTGCTGGCGCTGGGCACGCATAACATGAGCTATGCCCACGGCGACGACGACATCGCCTGGCTGCTGGATGCCTACGACGAGGTGCTGCCCATCCTGCGCGATGCGGTGGCGGGCGGCACGCTGCAGGCGCAGCTGCGCTGCGAGGAGCTCCACCCGCTGTTCACGTTGCGCAGTGGCTGATCCCGCCCCCATGCTGCCCTACGGCCGCCAGGATATCGACGATGACGACATTGCCGCCGTCGTCGCGGCGCTGCGCTCGGACCGGCTGACCACCGGCCCGGCGGTCGAGGCGTTCGAGCGCAGCTTCGCCGAACGGGTGGACGCGCCCCATGCGATCGCGTGTTCCAGCGGCACGGCCGCGCTCCACCTCGCCGCGCTGGCGCTCGGGCTCGGGCCGGGCGACCACGTCATCGTGCCGGCGATCACCTTCCTCGCCACCGCCAACGCGGCGCGGTTCGTCGGCGCCGAAGTCGTCTTCGCCGATGTCGATCCCGATACCGGGCTGATGCGCGCCGAAGACCTGGACGCCGCGCTCGCTGCGGCCGGGGACAGGACGGTGCGCGCCGTCTTTCCGGTGCATCTCGCCGGCCAGCCGGCCGATCCGGCGAACATCAAGGCGCGGGCGGACGCCGCCCGAATTGTCGTGGTCGAGGATGCCTGCCACGCGATCGGCACGCGCTACGCCGAGGGCAACACCGACTACGCGGTGGGCGCCTGCCGCCATTCCGCGATGGCCGCGTTCTCGTTCCACCCGGTGAAGACCATTGCCTGCGGCGAGGGCGGGATGGTGACCACGCGCGACGCCGCGCTGGCCGAATCGCTGCGGCGGATGCGCAACCACGGCATGGTGCGCGACGCCGATGCGGTGCAGCGCCGCGACATGGCGTTCGACGCCGGCGGCGCACCGAACCCGTGGTACTACGAAATGCCGGAGATCGGCTTCAACTACCGGCTCAGCGACATCCACGCGGCGCTGGGGCTGAGCCAGATGGGCAAGCTGGAGCGCTTCGTCGCGCGACGCGCGGCGCTGGTCGACCGCTACGACCGGCTGATCGCGCCGCTGGCGCCGGCGGTGCGCCCCGTGGCACGGACGGCGGCGGCGCGGGTGGGGTGGCACCTTTACCCGGTGCTCATCGATTTCGACGCCATCGGCCGCACGCGGGCCGGGGCGATGGCCGGGTTGCGCGCGCGCGGCGTGAACACCCAGGTGCACTACATCCCGGTCGCCTGGCAGCCATACTATCGCGAGCGCTATGGCGATGCCGACCTGCCCGGCGCGTGGCGCTACTATGAACGCACGCTGAGCCTGCCGCTGTTTCCGGCCATGACGGACGAGGACGTGGACCGGGTCGTCGAAGCGCTGAGCGCAACATGCTGCTGATCCTCGACACAGGCACCAGTAACCTGCAATCGGTCGCCGACGGCTTCCGCCGCGCCGGCAGCCGGCCGGAGATCGCGGTGACACCCGACGCTATCGCCCGCGCCGCGGCCATCGTGCTGCCCGGCGTTGGCGCGTTCGAAAAGGGCATGGCAGCGCTGCGCGCGGCCGGCGCCGCGGAGCCGCTTGCGAGGCGTGTGACGGCCGACGGCGTGCCGCTTCTGGGCATCTGCCTCGGCATGCAACTGCTGGCCGACGAGAGCGAGGAGCACGGTACCCATCGCGGGCTGGGGCTGATCCCCGGGTGCGTGGTGCGGCTGAGGCCGGACCAGCCCGGCTACCGCGTGCCGAATTTCGGCTGGCACGACGCCGCCGCCACCGGCGGTAACCCGCTATTCGACGCCGCGGCGGGACCGCAGCCGTTCTACTTTGCGCACAGCTATCACTTCGTCAGCGCCGCGCCTGCAGACGTGGCAGCCACGATCGACTACAGCGGCCGCAAGGTCGCCGCCGCGGTCGCGCGCGGCAACGTGTTCGGGCTGCAGTTCCACCCGGAGAAAAGCCAGGACGCCGGGCTCGACGTGCTGGCGCGCTTCATCGACCATGTGCGCGCGCAAGGGCGCGCCGTCTGACAGCGGACCACAGTGCAGTATCATCGCCTCATTCCCTGCCTGCTGCTGAAGCACGGGCTGATCGTGCGCAGCCAGTCGTTCTCGATCCACCAGATCATCGGCAATCCGGTCAGCACCATCGACCGGCTGTCGAGCTGGAACGTCGACGAGCTGGTGCTGCTCGACATCAGCCGCGAGGACCGGCACGACATGCGGCGCGAGGACCACTTCGTGCGCTACGACAGCGCCTCGACGCTGGACCTGCTGCGCTACATCGCACGGGCCTGCGGCATGCCGCTGAGCTTCGGCGGGCGCATCCGCACGCTGGAGGATTTCCACCAACGCATCGCCGCCGGCGCCGACAAGTGCGTGATCAACACCGAGGCCTACCGGCGGCCCGATTTCATCCGCGAGGCGGCGGAGACGTTCGGCGCACAGTGCGTGGTGGTCAGCATCGACGTGCGACGCTGCGAGGACGGCAGCGCCGAGGTCTGGATCGACGGCGCGCGCGAGGCGACCGGCGCACGGCCCGACGACTGGGCGCGCGAGGCCGAGCGGCTGGGCGCGGGTGAGATTTTCCTGAACTCCATCGATCGCGACGGGGCCGGCAAGGGCTACGACCTGGCGCTGATCAGGGCGGTGACCGATGCGGTATCGATCCCGGTAATCGCCTGTGGCGGAGCCGGCAGCTACGACGATTTCCCGAAAGCCATTACCGAGGGCGGTGCGGCGGCAGCGGCAGCGGCGAACATCTTTCACTTCCGCGAGCTGTCCTATCCGCTGGCCAAGGAAAGCTGCGTCGCTGCCGGGGTGGCGATGCGCCCGGCCAACGTGAGCGGCCGCTGGTTCCCGCGCGACCTGCCCTACGACGCGGCGCACGAGCAGGGCCGTATCGACGCCCGGCTGAAGGCGGCGCGCGAAGGCCGCTACCGCGCCGCCGAGGCGCCGGGCGCGCCGCCGCAGATGACCTGGTGCAGGCGCTGCGTCTATCCGCTGATCAGCGCCACGCCTATGGCGCTGGACGAGAACGGCGTATGCATGGGCTGCCGCATGGCGGAGATCTACAACGAGATTCCGGAGGCCGAGTGGAAGCGGCGCGAGGGACTGCTCTACGACATCCTGGACCAGAACCGCTGCCGCGACGGCAGCCGGCACGATTGCGTGATCCCGGTCAGCGGCGGCAAGGACAGCTATTTCCAGGCGCATTACGTCAAGAACGTGCTTGGCTTCAACCCGCTGCTGGTCACCTATTACGGCAACAACTACACCGAGGTGGGCCAGCGCAACCTGCTGCGGATGAAGGACGCGCTGGAGGTCGACCACATTATCTATCAGCCGAGCATCGGACTGCTGCGCAAGCTGAACCGGCTCGGGCTGGTCGCGATGGGCGACATGAACTGGCACAACCACGTGGGCATCGCCACGGTGCCCATGCGTACCGCCATCCAGCACGGCATCCCTGTGGTGGTCTGGGGCGAGCACGGTTACGCCGACATCTGCGGCCAGTATTCCAACGACGATTATTTCGAATGGACCTACCGCAACCGGCGCGAACACATGGCGCGCGGGTTCGAATGGAACTACTTCGTCGGGATGGACGGCATCGCCGCCCAGGATATGGCGTGCTACCAGTACCCGTCCGACGCGGCGCTGATGCGCACCGGGCTGCGCGGGCTGTATCTCAGCAACTACGCGCACTGGGACGCCAATCGCCATATCGAGATCGTGCGCTCGAAATACGGGTTCGAGGTGTCCGACGAGCCGTTCGACCGGACCTACCGCACCATGTCGAACCTGGACGACATGCACGAGAACGGCGTGCACGACTACCTGAAATATATCAAGTTCGGCTATGGCCGCTGCACCGACCACGCCTCAAAGGATATCCGCGCCGGCGTGATGAGCCGCGGCCAGGCGATCGAGCTGGTGCGCAAGCACGACCACGTCAAGCCGCGCGACCTGGCCCGCTGGCTCGACTATGTGGGCATGGACGAGGACACGTTCGACCGCATCTGCGACACGTTCCGCGACCCGCGCGTCTGGCGCCGGATCGACAGCGAATGGATCAAGGCAAACCTTTGGGACTGACTTCCCGCACCGCTTGGCCGGAGCGATGCCTCTAGCCGTGTTCCGCGCAGACGCCTCGGCACGCATCGGCGGAGGGCACGTCGTCCGCTGCCTGACCCTGGCGCGCGAACTCGAGGGGCTGGGATGGCGCGCCGCATTCGCCGCAACCCGCGAAACCCGGACAATGTTCCCCGCCCTCGACGGCATAGAAGTCCCTGCCGGCAACGGTGAGGACGGCACCGCCATGCGGGCGCGCTGGCCGGACGGTATCGCGCTGCTGGTGGTCGATCATTACGGGCGCGACGCCGGTTTCGAGACTGCATGCCGGGGCTGGGCCGAGCGTGTCATGGTAATCGACGACTTGGCGAGCCGTCCCCATGACTGCGACCTGCTGCTCGACCAGACGTTCGCGCGTGACGAAACCGCGTATCGCAGCCTCGTGCCGGACCGGAGGCGGGTGCTGGCCGGGGCCGGTTACGCGCTGCTGCGGCCTCGCTTCGCGGGCGTCGCCCGGCGCCAACGGGTCGCGACCGGACGCGTTCTCGTCGCCTTCGGCATGACGGACCCGGACAATGCGACGGAGCGCGTTCTGGACTGCCTCGCCGACGTGCAGCGAGTGACGGCCATCGATATTCTGCTCGGCGCCGCGGCGCCGTATCTCGACGCGGTCACGACGCGCGCTGGATCTATGGCGACCCCAACGACCATGCATGTGGGCGCCGACGACATCGAACGGCTATACGCACGGTGCGATCTCGCCATCGGCGCTGGCGGGGTCAGCGCGCTTGAGCGATGCGCCTGCGGCGTACCCAGCGTGATCATGCCGCTGGCCGAGAATCAGAGGACCGTTACCGCCAACATCGCAGCGGTGGGCGCGGCCGTCGTCGTCGAAACGCCCGCCGCGCTGGCGGCCGCAGTCGACGGGCTGCTCGGCGACGGCGACGCCCTCGCCGGCATGGCGGTCGCGGCCGCAACGGTCTGCGACGGACGCGGCGTGCGCCGCGCCGCGATGGCAGTCCAGCCGGAGATCGCGGCCGACGGCCTGCCGATAAGAGTGCGGCCGGCAACGATGGACGACGCCGAGCTTATGCTCGCGTGGCAGCGCGCACCGGAGACGCGGCGCTTCGCGCACAACCCGGCGGCGCCCGAGCGCGACACCCATTTCGACTGGTGCCGGAGCCGGCTTGCCGACCCCGAAACGGTGCTGAGCATCATCCTGCACGATGAGGCCCCGGCCGGGGTGCTGCGGCTGGACCGCCGCGCAGCGGAGGATACGGCCGGTACGCGCGCCTTCGTCGTGTCCATACTGGTCGCACCGGAGCGCCATCAGCGCGGCATCGGCGCGGCGACGCTGGCGCTCGCCCACCGGCTCGAACCCGACGCCCTGCTGCTGGCGGACGTGCTGGCGGAAAACCAGGCCTCACAGGCGCTGTTCCGTCGGGCCGGTTATGTCTGGCGGGGCGGACGCTACGAGCAGTGGCCCGCGGGAACGGCGTCCGTCGGAGCCGTCGCGGGAAAGAACGCCGGTGGCTGACCGCGTCGTCACCATTGCGGGCCGCGCCATCGGCTCCGGCGAGCCGCCCTATCTGGTCGCCGAGCTGTCCGCCAACCACAACGGCAGGCTGGAGCGCGCCTTCGAGGTGATGACGATGGCGAAGCAGGCCGGCGCCGATGCGGTCAAGCTGCAGACCTATACTCCCGACACGATGACCATCGACCATGACGGGCCCGGCTTCCGCATCGAAGGCGGGCCGTGGGACGGCCGCGTGCTGTACGAGCTGTACGAGGAAGCGACCACGCCCTGGGACTGGCACGAGGCGCTGTTCGCCAAGGGGCGCGAGTTGGGCATCACCGTGTTCTCCACCCCGTTCGACGCGAGCGCGATCGAGCTGCTGGAATCTCTGGATGCGCCAGCCTACAAGATCGCATCATTCGAGGTGACCGACCTGCCACTGATTGAGCGCGCGGCGGCAACCGGCAAGCCGCTGATCATTTCCACCGGCATGGCGAACCGGAACGAGATCGCCGAAGAGATCGCGGCGGCCCGCGGTGCGGGCGACGGCGGGCTGGTGCTGCTGCACTGCGTCAGCGCGTATCCGGCCCCGGCCGAGCAGTATAATCTGCGCACCATCCCCGACCTGGCGGCCGCGTTCGACGTGCCGGTCGGGCTGTCTGACCATACCATCGGCGACACGGTCGCGGTAACCGCGGTATCGCTGGGTGCGGTGATGGTGGAAAAGCACGTGACGTTGCGCCGCGCCGACGGCGGGCCGGATTCCGGCTTTTCCGCCGAGCCTGGTGAGTTCGCGGCGCTGTGCGGCGCGGTGCGCACCGCCTGGCAGGCGCTGGGCACGGCCTGCTACGAGCGCACCGAGGCCGAGCGCGGCAACGCCGTCTTCCGCCGGTCGGTCTATGCAGTGGCCGACATCGCGGCGGGCGAAACGCTGACAGCGGCCAATATCCGCTCCATCCGCCCCGGGTTTGGCCTGCCGCCCAAGGAATACCCCGCGCTGCTGGGCCGGCGGGTGAAGCGGGCGATCGCACGCGGCACGCCGCTGGCGTGGGACCTGATCGAGTAGCGTTCGGAACCATCCGTGAGCTTCAGCCTCTACATCCTCGGCCGCACCGCGCTCGCCGACGCAATCCGGCTGGCCGAGCCGCCGGCGGCGGGCGACGTCGTCTGCTGGCTGCGCCCGGCGCAGGACGCGGACGGGACTGCCGCGGCGGCGCTGCGCGCCAACGGTATCAACGCAGTTTTCGCCGATTCGCTGCTGGATGCGGCGGCCGAGGCCGAGATCGAGGCGCTTGGCGACCGCTTCCTGCGCACATGGCAGATCGCAGACGGCGGAGACATCTCGCGCATTGGCGACGTTTCGCTCGCCACTGCCTTCGCCATGGAGCTGGCGCGCCAGACCAACCCGCGGGTGCAGATCCGCTTCGGCGAAATCCTGCGCCGGATGATCGCGGCGTGGCCGGGCGCGGCGCGGGCCCTAACCGACATCGCCGACGGCGACGGCATTTTCGAGGTGGAGCCGGATCATTTTCCGCTGCGCCGGGTGCTTGCCCATGTGGCGGAGAACGCCGGGCTCGCCTTCGCGCCGCTCGATCCCGTCAATCCGCTGCCGCACGCGGTGCGTCGCGCCCGCCACCAGCGCTGGCTGCCGATCCTGCGCAGCCTGCTCGGCGGCATGCGGCCGCACTGGCTGCACTACCGCCGCGATTTTGCACGCAGACGGCGCGAAAACCGGCGGCCGGTGTTCTACATGTTCCTGGGACGAGAGCAGCATCGCATCGCCGTCCGGCTGGCCGAACGTGGCCGGTTCCACGTCGTCTGCGACAGCGCCGGCGTCCCCGGCGCCGATGCGGTGCGCAGCGACCATCAGATCGCCTGGCCGCGCCGGGCCGAGCGGCGTGCGGCCCGCGCTCTTCTGCGCCGGCTGTCGGCGCTGGGCGAGAGCGGAGCCGGGAACGGCCGCTTTGCCCTGCGCGGCATGGCGTATGGACCGCTGCTCTATCGCGCGGTGCGGGCAGTGATGGCGTCGCAGATGGCAGCGACGCTGCTGATGATCGCGCAGGCACGCCGGCTGCAGCAAAGGGTCGGATTCGACGCGCTGTTCGTCAATGGCGGCGGGCTGGAGCCGATGGGCACGCTGATCGCGCAGAACCGGGACAGCAGCAAGCCGGTTTACCTGATGCCGCACGGCATGGATTTGCAGCGCTTCGCCTATCCGATGGCGGCGGCGGACAATGCGCACGTCACCTACCTGGCCTACGGCAGCGATCACGCCGGGTTCTTCCGCAGCCACCCGCAGAGCCCAGCGCCGGCGCCGGCGGTCGTCGGCAACCCGCTGACCGTATCCATGACGGCGCTGCGCGGACGGCGCGATGCGCGCCATGGCAAGCGCCTGCTGATCCTGAATTTCGGCCATCTGGAGTTCTGGAACGCGCAGCGCATCTACGCCTGCGACCGCTACTACCTGGAGGTGTTCGGCATCGCGCGCGCGCTGATCGCGGAAGGCTGGACGGCAAGCTTCCGCCCGCACCCCTATCATCCGGTGGCGCTGGAGATGCGCATCGCCGAGACGCTGGGTATCCGCGAGGCGCTGGCGCACGACCGGCACGAGACCTTCGAAGGCGCGCTGGCCGCGCACGACGTGGTGGTCAGCAGCCTGTCCTCGGCCTGCTACCAGGCGCTGTGCGCGGGCTGGCCGACGATCCTCTACGAGCCGGACTGGCGCGGCGCCGGCGACCTGTCGGGGATCGAGACCGACCCGATGCTGACCGGCCTGCCCACAGCGTCGGATATCGAGCGCCCCGTCACCAACGACCCGGTGGCGCTGGCCCGCATGATCCGCGAGACGCTGGACCCGGAAAGCCCGACATCGCGTTTCCCGGAGATCTTCTCGACCGTGCTGTCCGAACGCTTCATCGGTCCGCACCCGGCCAACGCCGACATTGCGGCGGCCACCTTTATCGAAAGCGATTTTTTCCAGGACGTTTCGCCGTCCAACACCCGCAGAATCGTACAAGGGGTGGGAACATGAAATCGCGTGCGCCGCAATGAGATCCTTATTCAGCTTGCTCCAGCGCGTCTGGCATGCGACGGCCAACTGGATGCTGGCCCTCACGGTAGCCGGCATCGCGATAAACCTTCTGGCTTTTGCAGCGCTTGAGGTGCGCGACCTTGTCAAGGCGCACGGCGCGGGCATCGTGGCCAATGATCCCTGGGCCGAGCGCGTCAAGGCGATGCCCGGCTGGAACCGCGCAGACGTCTATGCGCTTCACATGGAGTCATGGGAAGGACGGAAATACGAATATGCGCCGATGGTGCAGTTTCGCGAGGCGCCGTCACGCGGACGCTTCGTCAATGTCAGCGAGCACGGCTTCCGCGAGGGTGGACAGAAAAATCCGTGGCCGCCCGATCCCCGTCGCGCCAGTATCTTCGTGTTCGGCGGCTCTACCATCTTCGGTTACGGCATTCCCGACAACGAGACGGTGCCGTCGAATCTGCAGACGATCCTCGCCGGGCAAGACCGGGAGATCGCGGTCTATAATTTCGGACGCGCATATTATTTCTCCACGCATGAGATGTTGCTGTTCGAAAAACTGCTTTTGTCCGGAATCCGGCCGGATGTTGCGGTTTTCGTCGACGGGCTGAACGATTTCTATCATCGCGATACGGACTTCATCTGGACCGATCGACTGAAACGGTTGAGCGAGGGCAACAGCTTCACGATAGGGAACGCGTCGAAGTATCTTCTGGAGCAGCTCCCCGCGCACGAGTTGATGCGTTTCGCCCTGAGTCGGCTCACATCCGCGCAGACGGACCGACGCCATCAGGCACGCGAGAACGTCGCGCGCATCGTCGAGAGCGGCCGCAGCGACCTCGCCGATAAGGTGCTGAAACGCTACCAGAGGAATCAGAAAATCGTCCGCGCCCTGGCCGGTACCGGGTCCATACGCACCCTCTTTGTATGGCAGCCAGTGCCGATGTACGGCTATGACCTCAAACACCATCTCTTCGCCTACCGCGAGATGGGTGACCACAAATCGGCAACAGCAGGCTACGCCGCGGCGCGGCGGCAGTTCGAGGCCGGCGCATTCGGGACGGACTTCCTCTGGTGCGCGGATATTCAGAAGGACGAAAAACGGGCCCTCTATGTTGATGCCGTTCACTACAACCCCGTGCTGTCCAGGAAGTTTGCCGGCTGCATCGCGGATCGCCTTCAGTCGATTGTCCAGCCCCGAACACCATGAACCCGGCGCGTCAGACGCTTCATGTTGTCGTCTGGGCCACGGTTGCGCTGGCTCTGGCGGTCATGGCGATGCGGCTCCGGCACGCGGTCTCCTTTGCCGAACCCCTGACCGGCGTAACCAGCGGCGCGGAAGAGGAGTCTGCGCTCTCTTTCTGGCGCTACCTCCATGGCCGCGATGTCTACCAGGAGCTGCACCGCATTCCGTTCGCCGCCTCCGTCTACAACTGGCTCTACTACGCGTTTTACGGCGAAATATCCGGGTTCATCCTTCGTACTTTCAGGCTCCCCGAGGTCTGGCTTCTCACAATTTCCCGCCTGGTCACGCTTGGCTGGGCCGTGGCCGGCGTCGCCATGGCCTGGCGCTCGCTCGGCGGAACGAGTATCGGCGCGCCCAATATCCGTGCCCTCGCCCCGCCTCTCGCGATCTACCTGTTCCTTGGCCCGCTGGTCGGATTCTGGGCGATTTCGCTCAACATGGAGCTTGCGGCGACCGTCTGCACGGCGACCGCGGCCCTGGTTATCGCCGAGTTCTACGACCGTGCGCCGGTGCGCGCCATCATCGTCGCGACCTTCTTGTCCCTCGTCGCCTGGGGCTTCAAACAGACCTACATCTATGCCGCTGGCGCTATCTGCCTATTTCTGCTGCTGCGCCGCGATTGGAAAGGGCTCGGACTGACCCTTGTGTTGCACGGCGTCGTCTGGGCCGTGGCGTTGATGCTGGGTACAGAGGCCTATTTCAAGACCATTTTCTTCATCGGCATCGATACGACGCTCTCCATCCAGCAGCTGACACGCAACCTGACCAACGTGGCGACGAAGACGACCCCCGTGCTAGCGCTGGTTGCGATCCTACCGATGATTCGGGTCCGGCGCCAATTCGGCGGGGCCACGATCCTCGCCGACAGCAAGCTGCTAATCGCACTCTGCGGGCTCGCGACCACGTTGCCGTTGACTCTCGTATTCGCTGCCAAGGTCGGCGCCGCCGAGAATTATTTCTTCAGCGTGATCTATTTCCTTTGCCTAAGTACCGTTGCCTTTGCCGCCCGGTTGGCCGGCGAAGCCCCATTGCCTGTGACGGCGACGGCGCTGCTCGGTGCGGGCTGGGCGGCGGCCGGGGTCGCTGCCCTGCTCGTTCTGACCGGCGTCGCTGGCGTGTTGTCGGTTCGACCCAACCATGACCAGCATGTGGCGCAGAAGGCCTGTCTCGAAAATCTCTCGGCCCCGGCGTTCTTCTCGAACAATTACCTAGCGTTGCCCTGGATGAGCTCCTCGGAGCCGCGCTTCATTCTGAGCTTTCCGTACCGGTGGGAACGTGCGGCGGGCCGGCCGTTCGAGCGAGATGGCGTTGGCGGGTTGATCCGCGAGGGTTACTTCCGCACTATCGTAGTCTCGGCTGGCGCGCCTCCGGAATACGACGGCGCGACATTCGCGGGTTATGGGCGCCGCGTGAGCGACTGCGCCGGGCTCGACATCTATTACCGGACTTCGCCCGGCTAGGAGCGAATTTTGCTCGAAGATCCAAATGTGCGCCGCGTCATGGCTGCACGGGAGCGGCATCGCGACGATTTTCTCCTCAATCGCGATTCGATATGGCGGGACCGCCTGCTCTGGCAGGCGTACACATTCCGTCACCTGACGCACCTGCTGCCCGGTGAGGCAATCCTAGAGTTGGGGGCCGGCCAGGGATTGTTCGTCGAGGCGTTGAATCAGGTGACACGCGGACGCAATCCGATCGCCGTGTTTTCTGCAGAAGGTCCCCCAGAGACGAATTCGGACAACCTGCAGATTGACTGGAATACCCCTGCCGGGCAAACGGCGCCCGCCGGACCCAAATTCGATTACGTGGTCACGCAGAACCTTCTCGACGAGCGGTACGCCGCCGAGCTGTTGCATGCCGCCTTCGAGCAGCTCAGCGACGGTGGCCGCGCGGTTTTTCTCGAGTCCAATCCGTGGAACCCCTATCACGCCGCGCGGAACCTGATCCGCCGTCTCTGCCGCAAACCCGTTCAGCAGCATCTGCTAAGCCGGCCCCAACTCTACGAACTCCTCTCCGAAATCGGCTTTGTGCGCATCATGGTGCGCTTTACCGATTTTGTGTATCCACCGATCCCGCGCTCTCTGGTGTGGGTCGCGAAGAATGTATCCGTGATCCTAGAAAACACCCCATGGCTCCGCTTGTGTGCCGGCCGCACGTTGATCGTCGCCGAGAAACCTGCGGTTTCGCAACGCAGGAGAACTGCCGCGCTCGCCACTCATGAGAGGCTCTTCAACCGGCTCTCTGTCGTCGTTCCCTGCCACAACGAAGAAGCGAACATCGCACCGCTTGTCGACGGGCTTGTCGCCTATTACAGCGATTACATCCGACAGATTGTGCTGGTTAACGACAACAGTACCGACGGCACGCGCGCGGCGATAGAGGCGCTTGGGCAGAGAGAACCGCGTGTCACGGCCGTTCATCGCGCGCCACCGAACGGTGTCGGCCGGGCCCTTCGGGACGGCTTCGCGGCCGTCGATCCCGGGGCGGAGTACGTGCTTTCCATGGACTGCGATTTCCAGCACCTGCTTCCCGAGCTCGAGGACATGTTCGACGCCCTTGCCTCGGGACACGATGCAGTGGTCGGCAGCCGGTTCTCGCGTCACAGCGTGCTGATCAACTACCCGCTGAGCAAGATCATCGCAAACCGGAGCTTTCATGTGCTTTTCAGTCTGTTGTTTCGGCGGCGCCGGCGGGACCTCACTAACAACCTCAAGCTGATGCGCCATGATGCGGTTCGCCGTCTGCGCCTGACATCGGAGTCCTTCGCCATCAACGCCGAGATCGGCCTTCAGCTCGTCCTTATGGGGCTCAGCGTCGAGGAAGTGCCGATCTCCTGGGTGAACCGGAGCTTCGATATGGGAACTTCGAGCTTTCGGGTGCTGCGCGTCGGTGGCGGTTACGCCAGGGTCCTGATGGATCTCGTCCGCGAGACGCGGTTCGGCAGCCGCCCGCTTGTCCGGCCCTTGCCGGAACCCGAGTGCCATGGCTGAACACATGGTTCGTGTCGAGGACCGATGCATCGTGTGCGACGGCTCCGTTTTTGAAGAGGTCTATCCCGCAACCTTCGAGGGCAGCTGGCAGGAAGCTGTACCGTACTTCCTGACCGACCGCCGCATGGCCGTGCATGGGAGAATCCTGCGCTGCGGGAATTGCGGATTTGTCCTTACGTCACCCCAGTTCCGACCCGAGGACTACTTTCGGATCTACGAGAACCTTACGGTGGACACAGGGAACGCCGGCCGGGAACGCGCGGGCCGGCTGCGCTTCAACCGACTCGGCGCGCTAGTGCGTCAACACGTGGCGGGTGGACGGCTGCTTGATCTCGGCTGCGGCAACGGTGCGTTCCTCCGGGAAATGGAAGATTTCGTCAGCGTCGGCTTCGAGCCGCGGCGCGGCGCGACTACCGGGACGGAAGATCTGATCGCGGGGGATTTCATCGAGTATTGCCATGCCGAAGGCGGAGATGCCGCCGGCACCTTCGATGCCGTCACGGCGTGGGATGTGCTTGAACATTTGCCGGCCCTGGACAGCTACCTTGCAAAGGTCAACCGCCTGCTGAAAAAGGACGGCATGTTTTTTGCCACCCTGCCTGACATCGAGAGCGCTGCCGCGCGTCTCTCGGGGCGCCGCTGGAACTGCATTCTGTTGGAGCACCTCTGGTATTTCAGCCCACGGACGTTCCAACGTTACGTCGCACGATTCGGGTTCACTGTCGTGAAGAACGCGTCGTTCGGCTTTCCAGTGGATATCGGAACGCTGCTGGAGCGACTCGGACAGATCTACGGCCTGCCCGTTCCCTGGCGCATGCGCTGGCTTACCGGAACGACCGTCACCCTGCCGATCGGGTTGATGTTCGTTGCTTGCCGTAAGGAGCAAGAAGTTTCTGCCTGAACGGCCGGACAATGCCCCTGCGTGGGGCGGCCCGGGATTCGTCCGCCACAATCCTGATTTCCGAGGAGGCGCTGTCGGATGGCGCAACCGATCCCGGGCTGGTGGCCCGCCATGTCTGAGACGCAATGGGGCCGGTGCTCTTTCTTGTTACGATCCGGCGCCGGAAGAACATCGTGGACTCGATGTATTCCGATTTCGTGAAGCGAGTTACCGAGAAGCGCGGCCGCTACATGTCGCTGCCCGACTGGCTGGATCTGCAGTGGCAGCGGTTACATCGGTCCTGGTTCGAAAAAGCGAATTGATCCGGCTAAACCACCGCGTGCTCGTGATCTACTATGCATTGTGTGTACTTGTATTCGAGGAGAGGCGCGACCACCCGGAAGCCTTCGCCCGCTGCCTCGCGGACTTCCTGAATGACGATGTCGCCGACATCGAGCGGCCGTCGCTGAACCGCAGCATCGGCAACTACATGCCGGAAGCGGTCAAGCGTATTGTTTCGATCGTGCTGGACCCAGCCGCCGCGACGGCCATCGCGATGCCCCGAGACCGGGTGGCGCGCATCGGCGCGCTGTGCCGGAAAGAGAACGCGCGGCTCACCGCCGATTTGAACCTTACCTCTGGAAAAATACGGCTATCCCGTCTGAAGCGGACCGCCGGAACACCCTCAATAGCGTTCTGCCACTAGCATTCTGCAACTGGATTAGGGCCAATGTTCGAAACAATCAGAACCGCGATCCGAAACCTCAAGAACCGCCCCTACAAGTCGCCCGACGACCTGTATCGCAAGCGCACGCAGTTCGGCGAGCTGAACGAATTCTTCAAGTATCAGGTCGTCGCCTCGGACCGGTTCCGCTACGCGCCGCCCTTCATGGGCAACCCGATGCGGGCGCACAACGAGAAGACGCTGTGGCGCGATTCCGACTCGCTGTTCTACGAGTACCTGGACGCGGATCGCCGGGAAGAAGCGATGCGGCGCTTCAATTTCATGTACGACATGATCAGGAACCGCGTGCCCAGGGACGTGAAGCTGCTCGATGTCGGCTGCAACACGGGGTTCTTCCTGGAGCAGTTCCACCAGCGGGGCTTCACCAACCTGTGGGGAATCGACCCGCAGAAATCCGCCATCGCATACGCGAAGGAGCACCGGCCCTATTTGAACGTCACCGAGGGGTATTTCGGGCCGCCCCGGTTCGATATCGAATGCGACCTGCTGGTGTTCTTCGGTTCGATCACCCGCGTGCCCTACAGCGACCGGCTGTTCGACGCGCTCGACCGCTGCGTGAAAAAGTACATTCTGGTCTGGGTGCAGGAATCGCTGGACGATTTCCACCGCGACCTGCATGTCGGGCTGGCCCTCAAAGGATTCGTCTGCATCGAGAAGCGCGCCGTGACGCCGGATTACCGGCCCATCGGCCTGCGGGACACCGACGGCCCGCTGATCCGCTTTACCGAAGACGGGGAGGTGGAACGCTGCTTCCACAGCCATTTCCTGTTCCGCCGCGTCGAGCCGCGAAGCTGAAGCCGGGGAGAGGCGGAGCGGCGGAGTTGCGTGGCATGAGCTACCGGTTGAAGCGCATGGCCTATGGCTGCGTGCGCCGGCTTATCGACATGCGCGACGCGCACACCCAGGCGAACACGACCTTCCCGACCAACCGTGGACATAACTACCTGGTCGAGCCGCTGTTTCCCGACGGGGCGGGGGCGGGCTACTTCACCCGCTACTACGCGGAGGACGTGGAGAATCCGCTGACCGTCGATTTCAAGCGGTTCAAGACCGAGATCGTGCAGGGTCGCCGCTATCCCGGCGGGACATGGCACGAGATCGACTGTCCGCATCCGAGTGCGATTCCGTGCGCCGTGACGGATGTCGACCCGGTGAACCACCGGGCCGGCGCCGAGGTGCGGTTCCGCTGCCCCGAGGGCAATTTCACCTTCGGCAACCTGGTGGCGGAACGGTTCTACTACATCCCGGTGCGCCAGCCCGGCCGGATCGGCTTTCGCAGCAATCACGACCTGATCATCGGCGCACCGCTGGCTCTGGTGCAGGAGCGGCCGCGTCCGCGCAAGCTGGTACTGGTGTTGTTCCTCGACAATCTGGGCTGGGAGCTTGTCCGACAGGTGCCGCTGGAAGAGTGCATGCCCGGCCTCGCGCGGTTCTTTTCCAAAGGCTGCGTGTTCGACAACTACTTCGTCAATTCGAACTGGACGCTGCCCAGCGTATCGACACTGGTTTCGGGCATGCCGCTGGCGCATCACCGGATATTTCATCCGACACGCGATCTGGTCGTGGGCGACGGCTACCCGACCCTGCCCGAGATGTTCCGGCGCGACGGCTACCTGACGTTTCAGGCCTGCGGCAACTGGCGCAAATCGCCGCGCTACGGCTACGCGAAGGGATACGACCGCACCGTCTACCGCAACCAGCTCAGTATGAGCGACATCCTCGATTCCTACATGTCGCACATGCAGGCCTTCCCCGAACGCGACAGCTTCGCCTGGCTGAGCATCTTTGACCTGCACCACCCGATGGCGCTGGTTCCCGACGTGGCGGTGCAGGTCAACACGCCGCTGGCGGGCCACGACTACCGCGTCGATCACGCGAAATCGCCGTTGCAGCTCGCCCGCAGCGACGGCCGCACCGCGCGCTATATCGCCGAGATGAAGCGGGTGGATACGCGGCTGGCGCCGCTGCTGCGCTGGATCGAGGACACCTACGACGACGACGAGATGCTGGTCGCCGCGGTGGCGGATCACGGCACCACCTTCGTCACCGACGAAACGCAGCCGCTGGCGCTGGAACGCTGCCACGCGGCATTCATGCTGCGTGGAGGCGGCGTACCGGTCATGCGCAGCGACGAGTTTGTGCAGTCGACAGACGTGATGCCGACATTGCTGGCGCTGAGCGGCATCCCGCTGGAGACGCCGGTCGAAGGCCGCGTACCCGAGGTGCTGGGCGGGCCGCCGGCGCGGCGCCACGTCCTGTCGGAAATCATGTATCCCGACGCCGCCTATACCGCATGCCTGCGGGATGCGACGCACACGTTCCTGCTGGAAACCACCGTACCGGTCGACAACGAAGGCCGCATCGAGCTCGCCGGCGCCCGCACGCGGCTCTTCCGCCGCGGCAGCGATACCGACATTGCCGCCGATCACCCCGATATCTGCGCCGGTTTCCTGGCACGCCTGAAGGCACATGTGGCCAGCGCAGCCTGATGCCGATGGACGCCGCCCGCGCGCCCCTTACCTGAAAGATCGCAAGTGAAATTCCTTTCCACCTTCGGCCGGTTGTTCGGTACATGGACGAACCTGGCGCTGATCGTGGTCAGTGGCGTGGCCGAAGGCTTTGGCCTCGCCATGTTCGTGCCCTTGCTTCATCTGATGAGCAGCAAGAACCTCTCGGATATCGGTTGGCCGTTTTCGCTCGTGATCTCCGCCTCCGAGCAGGTCGGCCTTGCAGTCGGGCCGATGGCGCTGATGACGGCCATTGCGGCGCTCGTGTTCGGCTCCCTGCTGCTGGGCTACTTCCAGCGCCGCATGCTTGCACGTGCACAGCTTTCCATGGCGCACGATCTGCGGCGGAGGATCGTGGACGGGCTTCTCCGTGCCCGCTGGGAATATTCCTCGCGCCAGGCGCACGGCGAAGTGGTGAACCATCTGGTGATGGAATGCGGCCGGGCGGGCAACGCGCTCGCCTACGAGCTCATGGCGGTGGCGACCGCGATCCTGATCGTCATCTACATCGCCTTTTCGGCCCTTATCTCCTGGCAGCTCATGGCCGTGGTTATCGTGTTCGGGATCTGCGTCTGGACGGTTTTACGGCCACTGACGAGGCGCGCCCGCGAGCTCGGGAACGAAACCAGCGAAGCCAACAAGACGCTCGCGATGTACAGCGTCGATTATTTGCGAAGCCTGAAGCTAATCAAGGCGACCGCGACCGAAGGGACGGTCTCCAGCCGTCTCCACGAACGCAACGACGCCGTATTTCGAATCGGGTTCGAATCGGAGACGAATCTCGTCGCGGTCTATTATCTCATCCAGGCCATTGCAGCCGCGCTGCTGCTGGCGACGATCGGCATCAGCCATTTAGTCCTGGGCGCATCGCCGGAGCGAACTGTGGTCTTTCTGATCTTTATGGTCCGCACTGCGCCACGACTGGCGCAGTTCCAGCAGCAATATCAGAGCTATGCCCTGACAAGCCCGGCATGGCGGTTGATCCAGGACACCCTTGCGGACACCGCGCAGGAGGCCGAGGCGACAAATCCGGACGGCATCCTCTTCAACGGCTTCGTCCGTTCGATTGCGCTGGACCGGATCAGCTACCATTACCCCGAGGGCGAGGTAGCTGCAATTTCCGAGCTGTCGATGACAATTCCGCGCAACCGGATGATTGCGATCGTCGGCCGTTCCGGCGCTGGTAAGTCGACACTGCTCGACTTGATCGCCGGATTGCGTGTGCCCAAAACCGGCCGGGTGCTTCTGGACGACAACGACCTGTGCGCCCTGAACCTGGTCTCGTTCCGACAGCGCATCGGGCTGGTGTCACAAGACACCGTCATCTTCAACGACACGCTGCGCAACAACCTGCTGTTCTTCCGCCCCGACGCGCCCGACACGGTGGTGCGGAACGCGTTGTCGATCGCCTGCCTGGAAGAGCTCGTCGACTCTCTGCCCGACGGCCTCGACACAATGCTTGGCGAAAGCGGTAGCCGGTTCTCGGGCGGGCAGCGGCAGCGGGTCGCCCTGGCCCGCGCGCTGATTATCGAGCCGGAGCTTCTGCTGCTCGACGAAGCGACCAGCGCGCTGGACAACGAATCGGAACGAGCGATCCAAACCGCGCTGAACCAGATCGCCCATCGAATGACAATCGTCGTCATCGCGCACCGGCTGTCGACCGTGCGCAAGGCCGACGTTATCCACGTCATGGAGGAGGGACGAATCGTGGAGTCCGGCAGCTACGATGAGCTGCTGGCCCGCGGCGGGCGCTTCTCGGTCCTGCACGATTCGCAGTTCGCCTGATCATGGTCATCTGGCTCACCGGCCTGTCCGCTTCCGGCAAGACAACGATCGGCCGTCGCATGGTGGCGCTGTGGCGCGAAACCGCGCCGGGCACGGTGCTTGTCGACGGCGACGAGGTCCGCCGCCTGATGGATGCGGGCGCCGGCGGCGACGAAGACGCCTACAGCCTACCCGCGCGCCGCATGGTGGCTGGTCGCATCGCGGCGCTGTGCGGCTGGCTGGACGGCCAGGGGATAAACGTCGTGTGCTGCACGATCTCGCTGTTCGGCGATCTGCATGCGCTTAACCGGGCCCGGTTCAGCCGTTATTTCGAAGTGTTCATAGACGTGCCCATCGAAATCGCCGAAAAGCGCGACCCTAACGGGCTCTACGCCGCGGCACGGCGAGGCGAACGGCGCAACGTGATCGGCATCGACCTGCCCTTCGCGCCGCCTGCCGCACCCGACCTGGTGATAGACAACAGCGCCGACTGCGCGGATCCGGGCGTGCTTGCGCGCGACATCCTGAACCGGGCGCTGGCGGCATGAGGGCAACCGGCGGATCTCTGGCGGCCGCGTCCTTCCGCTTCGGCACCAAGGGCGAGACACTTGAGCGGCTGAAGCCGCTGCTGACCACGGCGCGGCTGTGCGATCAGGCGATCGTTCCCGTCGCCGATTGGCGCGCGGCGCGCGGCGAGACCATCGCCGCGTTGCTTGACCGGTTCGGCGGGCTGCGCCTTGCCGTGCGCTCGTCCAGCCGGCGTGAGGACGGCTGGGACCATTCCGGCGCCGGTGCGTTCGAGAGCGCGACCGGCATCGCCGCCGAGCCCGGGGCACTCGCCGCCGCGTTCCGGCGGGTCATTGCCTCCTACGGCGACGATGCGGACAGTCAGCATGTGCTGGTGCAGCCGATGGTGGAGAACGTCGCACTGTCAGGCGTCGTGTTGACCCGCGACCTTGACACCGGTGGACCCTACTACGTCATCAACTACGACGATTTCAGCGGGCGTACCGACACCGTCACCGGCGGGGCGGAAAGCAAGACAGTGCTGGTCCATCGCGCCAACCTGGAGGCGCTGCATTCGCCCCGCATGCGCGGCATCATCGCCGCAGCGCGCGAGATTGAGCGGATCACCGGTGCCGAAGAGCTGGACATCGAGTTCTGCGTCACCGCGGACATCGAGGTTTACGTGCTGCAGGTGCGACCGCTCGCCGCGCGGCGACGCTGGCAGCCGGTGCCCGACGCCGCGATCGACGACGCCATCGCTGCCGTGCGTGCCGAAGTTGAAGCGCTGCAGCGCCCCGTCGCCGGGCTGGCCGGGCAGACCACCATCCTGGGCGAGATGCCGGACTGGAACCCGGCCGAGATGATCGGCAACACGCCCCGGCCGCTGGCGCTGTCGCTTTATGCCCGGCAGATCACCGACCGCGCCTGGAGCGTGGCGCGGGCGCGGATGGGCTATCGCGACGTGCCGCACCGGCTTATGCCGGCTCTCGCGGGACACCCGTATATAGATGTGCGCCTCAGCCTGAATTCGTTTCTACCCAACGGGCTGGATACCGCGGTCGCCGGCCGGCTGGTCGATGCGGAGCTCGCTTTGCTGGCCGGACGCACCGAGCTTCACGACCGCATAGAGTTCGAGGTGGCGCTGACCTGCCGCGACGTCCGCTTCAGAGACCAGGCGGCGTTGCTGGTGGAGGCCGGTCTGGCGCCGGGTGACGTGACCGAAATCGGTACCGCGCTGGGCGCGTTGACCGAAGCCTGCGTCGGCATTGGCCCTGCCGGAATTGACGCGCTGCTGACCGCGCCGCGCCGGCTGCTGGAGGCCCGACCGCCAGCGGACGGCGATTTCACCGCTTGGCTGACGGCGCTGCTCGACCGCACGGTGGCACAGGGAACGGTGCCGTTTTCGATCCTGGCACGGCATGCCTTCGTCGGCGTAGCGTTCCTGCGTGCGCTGGTGGCACGCGGCGCGCTCGAGGGCGCGAGGGCCGATCTGTTCTTACGCAGTATCCGCACCGTGGCCAGCGACGTGGTGGATACCATGGCGCAGGTGTCGGACGGTCAGCTCGACGAAGCCACATTCCTGACCCGCTACGGCCATCTGCGGCCAGGCACGTACGACATCCTGTCGTGGCGGTACGACGAACGGCCGGCGCTCTATCTGGGCGAGGCCAAGCGTATGCCGACGACGCGCGAGCATTTCGCGCTGACCGCAGCCGAGCGCCGTGCGATCGGCGCCTGTTTGGTCGAGGAAGGCTTCGCCTTCGACGCCGAATCCCTGTTTGCCTACAGCGCCGCCGCCATCGCCGCGCGCGAGGAAGCCAAGTATGCCTTCACCCGCGGGATCAGCGATGCACTGCTCGCCATCGGCCGCTGGGGCGAGGCGCGCGGTCTCACGCGCGAGGACCTCGCGCATCTGCCCATCGCCCGCATCCTGGAGGCGCCCGACGACGCCGGCGCGCTGCGCGGGGAGATCGCGGCGGCGGCCGAGCGGCATCTGCTGGCCCGTGCGCTGCGCCTGCCACATCTTATCGTCGAGCCGGACGACCTGGATGTGGTGCGGCCCCTGCGCGGACGGCCCACCTTCATTACCGGCAGGCGCGTTGCCGCGCCGGCGATCCACCTGGCGTCGACCGGGATCTGCACGCTGACCGGACAACTGGTGCTGATCGAAAGCGCCGATCCGGGCTTCGACTGGATTTTCTCGCACCCCATCGCCGGGCTGATCACCCGCTATGGCGGAGTCAATTCGCACATGGCAATCCGCTGCGCCGAGTTCGGCCTGCCCGCCGCGATCGGCTGCGGAGAGCGGTTGTTCGGCGAACTGCTGCGCGCGTCGATGATCGAGCTGGACTGCGCCAACCGGCGCGTGATTGGACGATAGTAAAGGAACGAGGCAAGAAAAGGGTATGACAGAGCGGACTACTGCGACTTCTGCGTTCGACACGATGCTGTCCTGCGTGGAGTGCGGAGAAACGGCGCTGGAACACGGCGAAGACAGCTTTCTGTGCAGAAACTGCGGCGCCGAGTTCAGGCTCGTCGACGGCGTTGCCTCCTTCTTTCGCAAAAACGCTTCGGTGGTCCAGGACGATCGTGACCGCATGGAGTTTTGGAACCAGGGCTGGCAAGTCGGCAATGCGCCGTTTCAGGCAGTAAGGCGCGCCGCGCCCGAGGCGCTGCGGGAATCGTTTCGCGCCACGCTGGAAGCGGAGCGTTACCCGGCCGTGACATGGCTGTCGCCGGAAACCGCGGGCGGCCGCGTGCTGCTCAACGTCGGCTGCGGCGGCGGGTACGAGGGCCTTCTGTTCGCCGGTTACGGGGCGCGCTATATCGGCGTCGATTTCGCGATAAACGCTGTGCGATCGACCCTCGGACTGATCGAGGCCGCCGGCTACACGGGCGCGTGCTACCAGTGCGAGGCGGAGCGACTTCCCCTTCGGGAGTCGACCGTCGATATCGTCTATACCAACGGCGTTCTGCACCATACGCCGAACACGCTGGATACGCTGCGCGAGCTGCACCGGGTGCTACGTCCCGGCGGCCGCGCGATCATCGGCCTCTACGCTACCCGGTCGGTCGCCTTTTTCTGGTACCGGCTGCGCGCCGTGCTCGCGGGGAATTTCACGCGGGACGCCATACGCGGCTGGGTCGACCGCAATACCGAGGGCGAATGGCGCACTCCCGGGCGGGAAAACCGGTACACGCGCAGCTTCACCCCTGCCGAGTTCCGCGCCTTGCTGGACGCGGCGGGTTTCGAAACCTTAAGGATAGAGCAATCGCAGCTTCAGCTCGGCAACGTGCCGGTGCTGGGCCGGTTCGTATCCAGGCTGCTGCCGGACCGCGTGGGCAAGGCCTGTATCGGCCCGTTCGGCATGATGCTGATCGCCGACTGCCGGCCAGACAAGCGCTAGCCCATGCGCCACGCCCCACCACGCATCGCGCTTTCGATGCGCATCACCCAGGCGGCCGCCTATCCGGAGCCGCGCGACAGCATCAGCCATGACTGGATTCGCCGACTTGACGCGTGGGGCATGACTCCTGCGCCGGTCCCCAACGCGTTGGCGGACGCCCCCGGCTATCTGGCCGCACTGGCGCCCGGCCTGCTGATCCTGACCGGCGGCGACGATCTGGGCGCGACGCAGCTGCGCGACACGGTCGAAACGGCGCTGCTGAATCATGCTTGCGTGGCCGGCATCCCGGTGCTGGGCGTGTGCCGCGGGCTGCAGCTCATCAACGTGAATTTCGGCGGCTGGCTGGGCCCGGTCGAGGGCCATATCGCCCGGCCACACACCGTAACGCTGGCCGGACCCTGGCAGGCGCTTTACGGCGACGAGACCCTGGTGAATTCCTATCACGCCGCCGGCATCCCGGCGGACGGGCTGGCCCCCGGCCTGACGGCGACCGCGCGCGACCGCGCGGGCGCGGTGGAAGGCGCCGTGCACCAATCGCTGCCGGTGGCCGGGGTGATGTGGCACCCGGAGCGCGGCGGCGCGCCGGACGGCGACCACGCACTGATCAACGCCCTTATCGCGGGCACGGGGTTCCGCGCATGAGGGCGCTGATCCTCGCTGCCGGGCGTGGCAGCCGGCTGCACCCCTATACGGCCGACTGCCCCAAATGCCTCACCGAGTTGGGTGGCCGGTCGCTGCTGTCGCGGCAGATCGAGGCGCTGCGCGGCGCCGGCGCTGATGACATCGTGATCGCCACCGGCTACCGCGCCGAGGCGCTGGCGCTGCCCGGCACGCGGCAGGTTCACAACGCGGACTGGGAAACGACCAACATGGTCGAGACGCTGTTCTGCGCCGAGGCGCTGTTCGGCGACGATTTGATCGTGTCCTATTCCGATATTGTCTACGAGACCCGGGTGGTGAATGCGCTGCTGGACTCGCCGCACGACATCTCCGTCGTGATCGACACCGGTTGGCGCGCCTATTGGGAGATACGGTTCGAGAACCCCCTGGACGACGCGGAAAGCCTGCGGCTGGATGCGGCAGGGCGCATCATCGATATCGGCTCAAAGGTGGACAACTTCGAGCGCATCGAGGCCCAGTATATCGGGCTGATGCGATTCCGTGGCGCAGGCATCCGGGCACTGCGCGACGCCTATGCCGGGCTGCGCCGTGTCCGTCGGCCGTGGATGACGCAGCGGCCGGTCGAGAAGGCCTATATGACCGACCTGTTGATGGAGATAATCCTGACCGGCAACGACGTATACGCCGTGCCGGTGGCGAACGGCTGGCTGGAGATCGACACCGTTTCAGATTTCGAGACCGCGGTGGCGATGTTCGCCGACGGCACCATACGGCGCTTCTTCGATCCGGTGGCGTGATGACGGACCGGCGGCCTAACATCCTCCTGTTAACGGTCGACGCGCTACGCGCCGACCGCACCTCGCTCTACGGCTACGGCCGGCCGACCTCGCCGGCGCTGGAGCAGTTGGCCACCGACGCGGTGGTGTGCGAGACGGCGTTCTCGCTCGGCCCGTTCACCCAGAGCGCCTGCGTACAGCTCTTCACCTCCACCCCGCCGCTGTCGCATGGCGGGTTCGACGCCGGCGCAGTCGGCCGCCCCGCAACGCTGTTCCGGCACTTCAACGCTGCCGGCTACCGCACAACCGCGCTGAGCACGCTGCACTGGGTTAACCGCTTCTTCGGCTACGGCGAGGGGCTGGACGACGAGCATCAACTGTTCATCCCCAACACGCTGGTCGGCGTCGCCGTGGCGACGATGCGCAACTCGCTGATCGGCTACCACCAAGGCAACATCCGGCGCGACGAGATGCTGTCCGTGGTACGCCCCACCATCGCCAAGCTGTTCACCGACGCCGAAACGTATTGCGCGTTGCGGCTGGAGCACGCGTCCGATCATGCACGCGACTATCCGGACTCCCTGCTGGTCAACGAGGGATACGACTTCGTCCGAGTGCGCCGGCTGATCATGCGCCACCGCGCCGAATTCGAGGCCGACCCGCCCGCCTATGTTGACCGGCACCTGTCCACCGTGCCAGCGCCGCACGAATGGCTGGCGGCGGAATGGCGTTTGTGCCGCACCCCGGCGCGGCTCGCGCAGGAATTCGCCTTCCGAATCGTCAACCTGCTGGTCGCGGCGGTGGACCCAGAGCGCGCCTCGGCGCGGGCCGCGCGGTTCCGCCAGTACGTCGACGCTGCCGCGCTGGCGGACAAGACCATTGCCCTGTTACGCGGCGCCGACCGCAACCGCCCGTTTTTCATCTGGTGCCACTTCATGGACACCCATATACCCTACGTGTCGGGGCACGGACGGCGGTGGTACCGCAACACACCGGGCTATCTGGCACGGCTGGGCTATTCGCATCGCTGCGATCCGGCGCTGAACTTCCGCGAAAACCGGCCGCTGGACCCGGAGAAGCAGCGGGCGGTCTCCGCCCTCTACGATGCGGCGGTGCTGTGGACCGACGAGCAGATCAGCCGCATCGTCGAGGCGGTCGACGCCGAGGGGCTGGGCGAGAACACCATCGTCGCCATCTGCGGCGACCACGGCGAGGAACTGGGCGAACATGGTGATGTCGGCCATTATTTCCTGTTCTACGAGCACAACGTGCGCATCCCGATGATCTTTCGCCGCAAGGGCATGACACCGGCGCGGCCCCGCGCGCTGGTCACCACGCTGGACTTGGCGCCCACCCTGGCCGAGATGGCGGGCCTCGCCCCGGCGCCGGGCTGGATCGGAGCGCCCGTCACCTCCGCCGCCGCCGCGGCGCGCGAGACCGTGGTAATGGAGACCTTTTACGGCGGCAACTGCCTGTTCGCCCATCGACCGCTCTATTTCGGCGTGCGCAGCCACAGCCACAAGCTGATGTGGAAGGAGGCACGCGACCCGCAGGACCGGTTCAGCCCCGAGGGGCCGCAGCTCTACGACCTGGCCGCCGACCCGGGCGAGACCCGCAACATATACGCGCCCGGCCATCCCGCACTGCCGCCGCTGGAAGCCGCCATCGCGCGCCGCATGGCGCAGATACCCGAGCTGCCGACCGCGCGCATCGTGGCGGCATTCGGCGAGGCCGGCCGGCGCGCCGTGGCGGAGATCCGCACGGAAGTGACGCGATGAAGATCGCCATATTCACCGAGAACGGCTATGCCGGCGGTCTGGATACTTTCGTCACGAACCTGATCAACTACTGGCCGGACGACGCCGACGCACTGACACTGATCTGCAACCGCGACCATCCCGGTCTGGAAACGGTCGCCAGGAACCTGACCCGCCGCTGCGACGTGATCGCCCATGCCATCCCGATGCAGTGGGTGATCATGCGCCGGCTAATCCGGCTGCCCGCACCGCTGCGCAAGCCGATCTCCGCGGCGTCCAAGTACCTGTTTTTCCTGTCGTACCTTCCCCAGGTACGACACCTGCTGCGGCGCGTGAATCCCGACCGCCTGCTGATCGTCAACGGCGGCTATCCTGGCGGCGACACCTGTCGAGCCGCGGCCATCGTCTGGGGTCGCAGCTTCAACCGCGAGAAGTCGATCCACAATTTCCACAATCTGGCCTTCCCGCCGCGCTGGTGGGAAGCGCCGATCGAGAACCGCATCGACGCCGCGGTGGAACGCCACAGCAAGGCGATTATCTCCACCTCGCACGCCAGCGCGGAGACGGTGCGGCTGCGCCCGGCGATGGCGCACAGCACCAAGATCGGCTTCATCCATAATGGCACTGAAGGTCCGCCCGCGCCGGACCTAGGTCGCAAGACGATCCGCGAGACGCTGGGCATCCCGGCGACCAGCCCGGTGATCGCGATGCTGGGCACCTACGAGCCGCGCAAGGGCCACCACTTCCTGCTGGAGGCGTTTGCCCGTGTACGCCGGACGGTTGCCGACGCTCACCTGATCATCACCGGCTACGGCCAGTCGGAGGAAATCGAACGAGTCGCCGGCTATGTTGAGGACCTTAAGCTCGGCGACGCGGTGCATCTGGAAGGGTTCTGGATAGACCGGCACGAGCTGATGGAGGAAGCCGCCGTCGTCGTCGTATCCTCCCAAGGCTTCGAATCCTTCGGGCTGACACTGGTGGAGGCGATGTCGCACAAGGTGCCCGTTGTCTCCACCCGGATCGGCGGCACGCCCGAGGTGATGCACGAAGATGAGGGCGGCTTCAGCGTGGAGCCGAGCGACGTGGAGGGTTTCGCCGCGAAAATCGCGCTGCTGCTGACCGACAGGGCGGTCTGGCACAAAAAGAGCGAAGGCGGGTTTCGGCGCTATCAGGAATATTTCACTATCGACCGCATGGCGCGCGACTACGCGGCACTGGTGCACGACGGCCCTGGCGGACAGGCCGGTCTTTGACTGCGTGCCACATATATGTGAAGAAGGGCGCCCGCCGGATTCGGGCTGCGAGGATGGGCCCGGACGCCCGAAACAGGAGCATTTGATGTCTGCAGCAGAGCAGGACGCCCCGGCACGGCCCGAAGCCAAGCTCCCCGGCGGTGCCCGGCGCGGGATTGAGTCGCGCTATTCGTACGAGGTGCCGTACGTGCCCGATGTCGAGCGGTTCCTCGCCTCGGTAATGGACAAGACCGTCGTGCCGTACCAGGTCGAGATCCAGCCGGGCCGGATCAAGGGAAACAATCTGTGCTGGCTGACCTGCTCCTATTGCTATGGCGGCCGGTCGCATCAGGCCAGCGAACGGCTGTCGTCGACGCGCTATGTCGATCTGATGAACCAGATTGCCGACGGGCCGCACGGCGGCGTGCGCAAGATCGTCTTTGCCGGCTACGCGACCGACCCGCTGAACTACGAACATATCGAGGACCTGGTCGAGGCGGCGCAGAAGAACGGCCAGATCACCGGATTCAACACCAAGGCGATCCGCGTCTCGGACCGGATGGTCGACCTGCTCGCCGGCGGCGGCTCGGCGCACACCAGCTACTTCAATATCAGCGTCGATGCCGGCTCGCCGGAAAAATACAATCGGGTCCACAGCATCACGTCCGAGGCAGACATCTATAGCAAGGTGCTGGAGAACCTGCACCGCATCGCCACCGCCCGCGAGAAGAACGGAGCCGCGCGCGATCTCAGCGTGTCCTATCTGATTACCCGGCTGAACAACGATAGCGCGGAGATCAAACGCGCCATCCGCGACATCTCTGCCGCCGGGGCGGACCTGATCCGCTTCACCTTCCCGCAGGTGCCGCGCGGAATGGAAAGCGAGGCCGGATCGATCATCCCCAGCCGCGAGGAGGCACGGCAGATATTCGACCGTGTCGCGCCGATGATCCGCGCAATGAGTACCGAGCGCACCCGCACCCTAATCCTCGACATGGACGCGAAGTTCAACGTGGTGCCGCGGCGCGTGCTGCCCTGCGTCGCGCGCTTCGTGTTCCCGGCCGTCGGGTTCGACGGCTTCCTGTACCACTGCTCGCAGTCGGCAGCGCCGCAGTTCCGCGCGTTGGCACTGGGCAACCTGGAAGAACGCGATTTTTGGGACGCCTATTACGACTACGACGTCGAGGATTTCTGGAACACGATGCACCGCGAAGCCTATTCGGTCATGAAGCGGCTGGACTGCCGTTGCGACCGCAAAGAGCAGTGCGTCAACGCCATGTTTTCCGACAGGCAGTAGCCGCATTGGCGAAGACAGTTTCCGTAGCGCTGGTGGGGCCGTGGGGAATCGGCCGCATCCATACCCGGGAATTCGTCCATGCCGGCGCGCACATCGCCGGCGTACTGGCCAGCACGCAGGAGAATACGCGCATCGCCGCCGCCGCGCTGGAAGCACAGTACGGCGGCCCGGTGCGTGCCCACGACTCGCTCGCGGATCTGGTCGAATCGGAGGTCGACGCCGTGAGCGTATGCTCGCCGCCGCGGTGTCATCTGGAGGCTGTCCGTCCGGCGCTGGCAGCCGGCAAGTACGTACTGTGCGAAAAGCCGCTGTTCTGGCGTGACGGGCTGACCCCGGCCGAAGCCGCGGCGACATGCGACGATCTGGCGCGCGCGGCGGATGGTCGGCTGGTGGTCAACACCTGCAACAGCCTGCTGGCGGAAGCTTGGTACGCGCGGCACGGCCGTCCGGCGGCGCCGTCCACGTTCGATTTCCATTTTCACACCAACGGCCCGTTCCGGGGCGAGGAGATCGGAATCGACCTGCTGCCACATGCCTGCTCGGTGCTGCTGACCGCGATCCCGGACGGCACGGTCGAACAGCCGGAAAGGACGCTATCGGAGCGGTGCGTCGAGTACCGCTTCCGCTTCGGCGGCGCGGCGTGCCGCTTTGACCTGCGCGAGGATCCGGCCGGTGCGCGGGCCTTCGGCTTCCGCCTGGACAATACGGCGGTGGAACGCATCCAGGACGAGGTGGACGGCCGCTATAGGGTACGGCTGGTGCCGGCCGGCCGGCCAGCAGAGGCGTTCGAGGTGCCCGATCCCTTTCGCGTGGCCATCGGACGCTTCGTCGGCGGTGTGACCGCCAGGGACCGCTTCGACGTGGCGATGGCCACCGCGACGAGAATCATGACCATGACGACGGAAATCGCCGGCGCACCGAGGGAGAAAGCATGACGGATACGCAGGACGGCATTCGAACCGCCGTGATCCTGTGCGGCGGGCAGGGCACCCGGATGGGATCGCTGACCGAAGAGACGGCGAAATCTCTGCTCGACGTCCAGGGCCGGCCGATTCTCTGGTACATCATAACGCGACTTTATTTGTCCGGGATGCGGCGCTTCGTGCTGCCGGTCGGCTATCTGGGCGCGCAGATCGCGGCCTATGCGAACCAGGCGTTCCGCCTGCCCGGCTGCGAGATTATCTGCGTCGATACCGGCGCCGACACCCCGATCTCCCATCGCATCAACCGGGTACGAGAGCACCTGCCGCGGGACGGCAGCTTCCTGCTGACCAACGGCGACGCATTGTTCGATTTCGACGTCACCGACATGGCCGTTCGCCACCGAGATGCGAATGCTGCGATTACCCTGGCAACCGTGGCGACGATCTCGAAATACGGTCTGGTCATCATCAAGAACGGACGCATCGCCGGGTTCGAACGCCAGTCGCGCGTCGCCGCCTACATGGTCGAAGTCGGCGACAAGCTGAACCCTGGCTTCGTCTACACCGGCACCTGCATGCTGCACAGCCGCGCGTTGGAGGTCATCGAGCTTGGTGCCAGCCAGCGCTTCGAGGCAGAGCTGTTCCCGAAGCTGATCGCGGAAGACACAGCGCTGCAATACCCGCTGGATGGGTTCTGGTATTCGATCGACACGCCGAAGGACTTGGCCGCCGTGAACACCGGCGTCGGCGCTGATGCGATCTTTGCCGGGCCGGCGAGCGCTCTGAAGGCGCGGCTCGAGGCGGATCTGATGACGGCGGGGCGGGATCGTGTTTGACGGGCGGCCCCGCTTTTTCCTAATAAGTGGCTGCGCTGCACCCGGCGCAGCAGGCTGACGGACCAGAACCCCCATCATGTCCATGCTCCGACAATCGGACCGCGTCTTCGGGCTGACCTTCACAGCAGTTTTTGCCGTGATCTTCGCCGTCGGTTGGCTGGCCTTCGATGCGCGACTCTACTGGGCACTGTGGGTCGCCGGCGCATTCGCGGTGCCGGCGCTGGTTGCGCCGGGCGTCCTTCTGCCGCTGAACCGGCTGTGGGGCTGGTTCGCGGGGCGGCTTTCGACGGTGAACAACTATCTGCTGCTGGGGCTGTTCCTGTATGTGATCGTAACCCCGATGGGTGTAATGATGCGGCTGTTCGGCCATGACCCGATGCAACGCCGCCTCAGGCGCCAGGGCAGCTACTGGACCCCGATCCGGCGCGGCACCAGCGCCGACGTCATGAAAGACATGTTCTGACGGGAAATCCGCTCGCAATGCTCTCGGTTCTTGGACAGCTCTTCAAGTTCATGCGGGTCTACCGCAAATTCTGGCTCGCGCCAGTCATCTTGGGGCTAATCGCGCTGGGCGGGCTGTTGGTCGCGGCGCAGTCCACCGCGATCGCGCCGTTCATTTACGCCATCTTCTAACTGCGAAAACGCGCGTTGATCGTTCTCGGCATTTCGGCGTTTTACCACGATAGCGCGGCCGCGATCGTGAAGGACGGCGTCATCGCCGCCGCGGCGCAGGAGGAACGGTTTTCGCGAGTGAAGGCCGATGCCAGCTTCCCCGCCGGCGCTGTCGCCTATTGCCTGGACGAGGCCGGAGTGACGCTGGACGAGGTCGACTGGATCGCGTTCTATGACAAGCCGCTGCTGACCTTCAACCGGCTGCTGGAAACCTATCTCTCCTTTGCGCCGCGCGGGCTGCCGTCCTTCGTCAAGGCAATCCCGGTCTGGGTAAAGGAAAAGGTGCTGCAAAAATCTCTGCTGGCGGAGAAACTGAAGGCTCTGGGTCGCGGCGACGTACCCGACGACAAGATCCTCTTCGACTTCCACCATCACAGCCATGCCGCCAGCGCCTTCTACCCATCGCCGTTCGACGAGGCCGCGATCCTGGTGATGGACGGAGTGGGCGAATGGGCGACCACGTCGCTAGGCGTCGGGCGTGGCGGTGAGGTGGTGCTGCTGGACGAGATCCTTTTCCCGCATTCCATCGGCATGCTTTATTCGGCCTTTACCTACTATCTCGGCTTCAAGGTCAACGACGGCGAGTACAAGGTGATGGGGCTCGCGCCCTATGGCGAGCCGCGCTATGTGGACCAAATCCTCGACAACCTGATCGATCTGCGCGAGGACGGCTCGTACCGGCTTGATATGCAGTATTTCAACTACTGCACCGGCCTGACCATGACCAACGCGCGGTTCGACGCCCTGTTCGCCGCTCCGCCGCGGAACCCCACGGCGCCGCTGGAACAGCGCCATATGGATCTGGCCCGTTCGGTACAGACTGTCACCGAGGAGGCGGTGCTGCGCATCAGCCGCCATCTGCGCCGGAAGACCGGATTGTCCAATCTCTGCCTTGCCGGCGGCGTCGCACTGAACTGCGTTGCCAACGGCCGCCTGCTGCGCGAAGGGCCCTTCGAGCGCATCTGGATCCAGCCCGCGGCGGGCGATGCCGGCGGCTCTCTGGGCGCGGCGCTGGCGGTCGCCTACAGCATGAACGGCACGACACCCCCGGCGCGGAACGGCGCCCGCGACGCCATGGCCGGCTGCTACCTCGGTCCCGCCTTCAGCGACAACGCGGTCCGCGCGACGCTCGACGAATATGGCGCGGTCTATGAACGCGTGGCCGACGACACGGCGCTGAATGACGTGGTAACCGATGCGCTGGCCAACGGCCAGACCGTGGGCTGGTTCCAGGGGCGGATGGAGTTCGGCCCGCGCGCGCTCGGCAACCGCTCGATCCTTGGTGATCCGCGATCGCCTGGCATGCAGCGGGTACTGAACCTAAAGATAAAGTACCGCGAGAGCTTCCGCCCCTTCGCGCCGGCGGTACTACGCGATCATGTATCGGACTATTTCGACATGGACTGCGACAGCCCGTACATGCTGCTGGTCGCGCCGGTGAAGGAGGCGCGGCGCACGCCGCTGGCCGGCGAAACCGTGGCGCTTTCCGGGCTGGACAAGCTGCGCGGCGTGCGCAGCGATATTCCAGCCGTCACCCATGTCGACTATTCCGCCCGAATCCAGACGGTGCATGAAGACACCAACCCGCGCTTCCATGCGCTGCTGACTGCGTTCCATGCCAAGACCGGATGCGCCGTACTGGTGAACACCAGCTTCAACGTGCGCGACGAACCAATTGTCTGCAGCCCGGAGGACGCCTACAAGTGCTTCATGGGTTCGGAGCTCGATATGCTGGTGGTGGGAAATTTCCTGCTACGCAAGGCGGATCAGTGACCGACGCCGTCGCCACTACTGCCGGTCTCGTCCCGTTTTCCGACCGCATCCGCAATTGCCTCAAGGCGCCGGGGGAAAGCGACAACACCGAGATCGTCGTCGAGGACGGTGCGCTGGTCTGCCCGCAGACCGGCGGGCGCTGGCTCTTCGTCGACGGCGTGCCCAGCCTGTTCGGCACCGTCGACGAGGCCGCCGATCCGGTCACCAGCAAGGTGAAGTCGTTCTACGAGGAGAACCCGTTTCCAAGTTATGAAGGGTTGGAGGAATTCGGCGAGTTGGTCAGCAAGGGGCTGTCCAACCCATTCTCGCGCCGTCTTCTGGACGCCATCGGCTACAACAAGCTGGTGCTCGAATGCGGCTGCGGCACGGGGCAACTCACGCATTTCCTGCAGCTCAACAACAACCACGTGCTCGGTATCGACATGTCGATTTCGAGCCTCGGTTGTGCCATTGAGCACAAGAATCGCAATTTGCTGAAGCGCGCCGGGTTCTGCCAGATGAACATCTTCGATCTGGCGATCAGGGACGCCTCATTCGACGTGGTCATCTCGCACGGCGTGCTTCACCACACCCGCAACGCACGCCGCGCCTTCGCCGCCATCGTACGCAAGGCCAGGCCCGGCGGAATCGTCATGGTCGGGCTCTATAACTCCTATGCCCGCATCCCGACCTGGCTGCGCGCCAAGGTCATCGGCGTGCTGGGCCCGAAGATCGACTATGTCGTGCGCGACCGCATCCAGGACGCGCGCAAGGCCGAGATCTGGATCCGCGACCAGTACTATAACCCGCATGAGACCTGGCACTCCCTCGATGAGGTGCTGGACTGGTTCGACGAGAACGGGGTTGAGTTCCTGAACTGCTCGCCCGCCGTCCTCGGGAGCGATACCGAGAACGCGGCGTCGCTGTTCGACGCCTGCGAGCCTGGCACGCGCTACCAGCGCGTGGTCACCCAGCTGTCGTGGCTCGCCACCATCGCCCGCGAAGGTGCATTGTTCGATGTCATCGGCCGACGAAAAGCCTGACGCCGCACCGCGCATAACGCTGGCCGGCGCGCTGCTGGCCCTGGCCTTCGGCCTGGTCCTGCTGGTCGGACTGGCGGAAATTGGGCTGCGCTTGGGATACCCGTCCTGGCGCGAATTCGATTCCGCCCGTTTCATGGCCGAGGTCGACGTACCCGGCCATGGCCGGGTGGATGTCGGCCGCGCCGGGTTCGACGGATGGTTCGCGCAGAACAATGGCGATTTCCGCGCCCGCATCCGCATCAACGCGTTCGGGCTGCGCGATCCCGAACCGGTCGCGGCCGCCGACGGACGCATTTGGGTCATCGGCGATTCGATGACCTTTGGCTGGGGCGTCGGCATCGACGAGACCTTTTCGACGATCATCGCCCACGAGTCGGGCAAACCGACCTACAACGTCGCCAGCCCGGGCACCAACGTCTGCGGCTATCAGGCACTGGTCGCGCGCATGCCAAGGGCCGTCCGCCCCGCCGCCGCGATCGTCGGGCTGGTGCTGGAAAACGACATGCACCGCTACGACTGCGCGCGCGGCAAGGCGCGCGCCGCCGATGCGGCGCGGCCAGCCGGCAGCGAGTTCAGCCTGCTCGCGTTCAAGCAGGGGCTGATGCGGCACTCCGCGCTCTACAACGTGATCGCTCTATCGCTGAAGCGGGTACCCGCCGTGACCGATGCGCTGATGCGACTCGGTCTCGTCGCTCGGGAACATGCCTACAAGCCCCCCGACACGGACGAGAAGAGCCTGGATGCCCTGACCACCAGCACGGTCGAGGAGCTCGCGTATCTGCGCGGCATGCTGCCGCCTGGCACCCCGTTCGCCGTGCTGATCGTGCCCGCGCGATTCGAAATCCGCAGCAACGACGACGGCTACCGGGCGCTGCGGCAAAAGACAGTGGCGGCGCTGGCCGCCCGCGGCATCGCGGCGATCGACCCGATCGAGGGCTTCCGCGCGGCCGGTTTCACGCCGACCCACTTTGCCCATGACGGCCACTGGTCGCCGCCGGGTCACCGGATCGCCGGCAAAGAGGCCGCAAAGTGGCTGGCCGGCGCCGCTCGCTGATCCGCTCGAACTCTGCCGAATCAGCGGAACCCGCCTTGGCTGCACTTCACAGTTTCGTCGTAAGACCGAACGGCCAAACGGTTCGCGCACATCTATTCCCCGCGCGCGATCACGGCGCTCCTGGTCGTCGTCCGTCACCAGCTCGGTCTGATTTCTTCCGCATCGGACGCGCGCAGTGCGATTGCCGACACGATCATGACGGTCGATCGCACGCTCGATCTCGGGCGGCGCGTTCAGCGGCGGCTCCGCAAATGATTGCGACGGAGAACGGTTCGCGGTGATCTTCCGCTCTGTGTCCCGTAAGGCCGCAAGCGTGCTGCGCGACCCGGTGCTGCGGCGCTGGATTCTCGGCGCCGTGCTAGGACGCTGGCGCCGACCCGCACCGTTTACGCCCAATCTGCCTTCCTACCTGCGCAGTCTGACGCCGCCGGCCGACACCCCAGCCGTTGTGTCTGCACGGGCAGCCGCCTTCCACCTTCCTGACGTCACTCCGCCATCCGCGCCGCTGGTTCTGGCTTTGCCTGGAGAAACCGTCACCATCGACGTAGCCGATCCGGCAGCGCTGTTCGCCCACGCGTATCCCGATACGGAAACGCTGCTCGCCGTTCACCGCTTTGCCTGGCTGCCGCTGACGCCGGACCTCGACTCGGGTTGGGTGGATGCCCTGTGGCGCGCCTGGACGAACCGCTTTGCCACGCCCGACAAAAGCTGGGCGTGGCACCCCTATACGGCAGCGGAACGTGCCATCAACATTCTCGATTTTTCCCGCCGCAGGGGGCTTCCGGGGGATCGGGACGCGACTCTTGCACTACTGGCCCGCCACGCCGCTGCCATCGCCCGGCAGTTGGAGTATTTCGGCGATCACGACACCGGTAACCACCTGTCCAACAACGGGCGCGGGCTCTATCTGCTGGGGCTTGCCCTCGGGCTGCCGGATGCCGTCGAGATGGGCGCACGGATTCTTCTGGCCGAAGCGGCGCGCATCTTCCGTCCCTCAGGCGTGCTACGCGAAGGATCGAGCCACTACCACCTGCTGCTCGTGCGCAACTACGTCAGCGCATGGCTCGCCGCCCGCCGCCACGGCCGGCCGGAAGCAGAGACCCTCGGCGAGATTGTGCGCCGGGCGTTTTCCGTACTTCCGCACCTGGTGCTGCCGGGCGGCATGCCGCTGGTGGGCGATATCTCGCCCGACTGCCCGCCCGGATTTCTTGCCGGATTGTTGCCGGGTGGTGACATGACGCGAGGCTGGTGCGCAATGCTCGAGGATGACGAGCGCGCGGCACTGGCACGGCTTAATCAGGAAACGCGCCCGGTCTCACCTGACCGGCTGGCCGCCGACGGCTGGGTGCGCTTCATTGACCTTGGCTGGGCGGCGCTTTGGCACGTGGCGCCCGATGGCTGGCCACCCATGCCGGGTCACGCGCATCAGGACATGGGCAGTCTCGAGTTGCATTATGGCGACGAGGCCCTGTTCGTCGATCCCGGTCGCGGGGCCTATGGCGAGGCGGACGAGGCAGGTATTTTCACTTCGGGCGCGGCGCACAACTCTCTGCTTGTGAACGGGCGCGATCCCTATCCGCCCAATAAGCCTTATTATGACGTGGCGTTCCGCCGCACCGTGTGCGGTCCACCCCCGCGCATTCTGCGCCGGCGCGACGGGCTGACGGTTGCCCATAACGGGTTCAGCCGGCTGGCCGGCGTTGGCGAGGTGGAGCGTCGCTTCGTGTTTGCTGCAGGTTCAGTTTCCATCGTGGACCGCATCGAGGGCAGCCGGGAGAAAATCATCACGCGCCGCCTGCATACCCCCCTCCCGGCACGGCTGGACGGCGAGGCGGCAGTGCTGGAAGGACAGACGGCACGTTTCCGCATCAGCGCCGACGGTCCGATTACGGTCACCCCGGGAAAGCGTTGGACCGCATACGGGATTGCCGCACCGGCATCGGTGCTCGAGGTGAAGCACACCACGCGCCTGCCCGTTACATTGCGCCTCGCAATTGAGGTCACCTCATGACGGTACCGGAAACCCGTCCACCGCTCATAGCTGACCGCATGACGCATATTGACTGCATGCGGGGAGTGGCGGCGCTGTCGGTAGCGCTCCACCATTTCGTCGATTCTTCGTTTCGCATGACTGGCGCCGAAGGAGACTTGGCGCGCGGTATTGAATGGGTTCTTTACGAACTGGTCGATCCCGGCCGGTTCGGGGTTCTGCTGTTTTTTATCATCAGCGGCTACTGCATCGCGAACAGCATCCTGCGTCCCGGACCCGGACCCGTCACAATCTTCGCCATTAACCGGATGCTACGCATCTATCCCAATTATTGGGTATCACTGGCCGCAGCGTTCGCAGTATTTGGCAATATATTTTCCGCCGATAGTTACTTGGTAAACATAACGCTGATGCAGAAGTTCCTGGGCCAGCCCGACGTTATGGGAGTCTACTGGACCCTCCCGGTAGAATTGACCTTCTACGGGCTCTGCGTGATTCTCTTCCTGCTCGGTGTAATCGGCAGCACGCGCCGCCTCAAAATGGTGTTTTTGGCTCTGTTCGGATACAGCGTGCTGGCAGGGCTGGCCCGCGGCGCACTTCAGGTGGATATCCCTTGGGCATGGCCGTTCTTTCTTTCTCTCATGGTTGGCGGCGCCATACTGCGTCGGCTCGACGACGCCAGGACACCAAAGGGGAAGCTGGTTTTTTGGACCACAATCGCGGTTCTGGCCGGCATGCTGGTCATCTCGCTTTCAGTATTTTCCGATCCGGACGCCTACGACATCAGTTGGTATCGTAGCTTCGTGCCTGCGGCGATGGCCGTGCTGACGTTTCTCTTTATGTCGTATTTGTGGCGGCCGCGTATGCGGGCACTCGCCTATTGCGGGGTGATTAGCTATTCCATCTACCTGTTCCATTCCATCGTGTTCGAATTGGCGCGGCAGATGGCTGAATCCGGCGCTATGCCGATTGCGACAGCCGGGCCATTGGTGGTCGTCACGGCGCTCCTCGCAGCCACCATCCTGCTCTCTTCTCTCACCTACGCCGCCATAGAGCGGCCGGCGATTGATGCCGGACGGTGGCTGGCGCGGGCGCTGCGGCAACGCGCCGAGCGGCTGGGAACATGAACGGCGGCACGCCCGACTTCGCGGATGTTACCGTGATCGTTCCCGCTTGGCGGGCGGCGAAAACCATTGACCGCGCGCTGGACTCCATAGCGGCACAGACGCTGAAGCCGCGCGCAGTGGTGGTGGTGGACGACGGCTCGCCCGACGACACCTTTTCGAAGGCCAGGGCTTGGCGCGACAGGTTCAACGGTATCCGCCTGGTGGTGTTGCGACAGGACAACGCCGGACCCGGCGCGGCGCGCAACCGGGCGCTGGCCGAGGCGCGCACGGAATTCGTCGCCTTTCTCGACGCCGACGACGAATGGCTGCCGGAGAAGCTGGCGCGCTCCATGGCCTGCATGAAGAGCGGCGATTATGTCCTGGTGGCCCATGACAGCGTCGAGGTCGACGGCGACCGGGTCATGCCGATTGATTGCGCGCGGCGGTTCCGCGCCGCGGGTGCCACGCCCTATGTGGGGCTCTACCGGCGCGGCTTCATCGACACCGCGACGGTGCTGGCGCGCACGGATGTGGTGCGCGCCGCCGGCGGGTTCGACGCGACCCTGCCCAACGGGCAGGATTTTGCACTGTGGCTCGCCATGCTGGCGGATCCCGGCGCGCGCTTTCTCGTCTTCGACGAAGCGCTGTCCCGCTACCACCGCACGCCGGGCAGCGTGATGAGCCACATCGACCGTCGCCGCCGCTGCTGCATGGCGATCGCCCGCCGTCACGTCTTCGACCTGAGGCGCCACCCGGGCTTGCCGCTCGCGAGCCTGTGGTTCCGCACCGTCGCCGTACACAAGGAAGCGTTCGACGCCCATCGCGCCAGGAACGACATGATCGCGGCGATGCGCACCCTGCTGGCCCTGCCGGCGAACCTGATCGCGGCCAGCGCGGCCTATCTGTTCGGCCGTCCGCCGGCGCTGCGGCCACACGGCGAATGAGTCCCGGCTGAAATGGCCATCGCCACCACGGCGCCCCTGCCGCGACCGGGGCAGTTTCAGGCGCTCCTGCGTTCCGCAACCGGCGGCGACGCGGCGCTGGCGGCGCCCTGGTGCGGACCCGGCGACACGCCGCTCCTGTTCTCGCGCGCTGCCTGGGGTCTGCGCGCCCTGGCGGATGCGGTCGCCGCGGGGCGGGGCCGGCCGGCACGCATCTGGCTGCCCGACTATTTCTGCAACGACGCCACGGCGCCCCTGCGTACGGCGGGCCACGCGCTCGTGTTCTACCCGGTCGCCGAGGATTTGCGCCCTGACTGGACGGCGTGCGAAGCCATGGACGACGCGCCCGACATGTTCGTGCTGGTGCATTATTTCGGCTGGCCGGCGGAGGCCATACCGGCGCGCGCCTTCTGCGATGCACGCGGCGCCCTGCTGGTGGAGGATGCGGCCCACATGCTGGCACCGGGACCGGGCATTGGTGCGATGGGGGACGCCACCCTCTGGAGCCTGTACAAGCACCTGCCGGTGCCGGACGGCGGGCTTCTGACACTGCGCCGCGACGGCGCTGTCGGGACCGCAGCGGTGACGCGCGCCGCCGCCATCCTTGGTACCGTGGCACCGGTGGCCGGCGGATGGATCGCGCGGCGGGCAATGCAGACTCTGCTGCCCATCCTTGCCGGCCGGCTGCGGTCGACGCCACTGCCGTTTGACCGCGATCCCGCCCCCGGTCCCCTGCCGCTGACCCCGGCGATCAGCGGGATGGCACGACGGATGCTCGCCGCGCTCGGCGGCAACATTGCCACCATCGCCACACAGCGGCGGGCCAACGAGGCAGCGGTACGGGGCGCCTTGGCCCACGCCGACGGGCTGCGGCCGCTGCTGGCGCCGCAGGCCGGGTTCGTGCCGTACCGTGCGGTCTTTCGCGGTGACGACGAGAGAGCGGCGCGGCGCTGGTACGACCGGCTGGCGGCGCGCAATGCGGTGGAAAGCTGGCCCGACCTGCCGCCCGAGGTCCGCGCCGTCCCCGACCGCCACCGGGCGGCGCTGGCGCTGCGCAACAGCATCATCGCCCTGCCGGTGCATGCCGACCGCACGCCCGAGGCGCTGGCGGCAGCCTATGGAGGGGCACTGTGAGCGGCGTAGCGCGCCAGGGAATCGAGCCGCGCCCGCGCCCCGGCATAGCGCCCGTCGAGCCCGCCCAGCGCGGCAAGCTTCTGCCAGGCGGGCGCTGCGTCGAGGTCCACATGGTCGGCGCACAGCGCCAGCGGGTGCGTGCCGGGTCCGTTCGCCCCGCGCACGCCGCTGCGGCAAAACCGGTACTGGCGGGCGATGGCGGCCAGCGCCGGCCCGTCGATGGACCCGATGTCGCCGTAGGGCCAGGCGAACCAGGTCGCCGCGACGCCCAGCATGGCGGCGAGTCGATGGCGCGACCCGGCGAGCTCGTCCCCGAGCGCCGCAGCTTTCATCCCGGCGAGGGGACGATGGGTCATCGAATGAGCGCCGATCACGTGCCCCATTGCGGCAAGCTCGGCGAGCTTATCCCAGCCCATGAGCGGCGTACGCGCCGCGGCCGCGGCCGGATCGGCATGCCCGGCGAAGAACGCACGCGCCACCGCAGCCCGTTGCGCTTCCGCCGGCAGGTCCATCAACCCGGGACAGACGAAGAACAGGGCCTTGATGCCGTGACGCGCCAGCACCGTTGTCGCGATGTGATGGTTGGAGGCAAACCCGTCATCGAAGGTGACCAGCCACGGGATACGACGGTTATCCACCGCACCCGCCAGCCGGGCCTCGGCCTCGGCGGGCGCGATGAAGCCGCCGTTCAGCGCCAGATGATCCAGCAACGCGGCGAAGCGGTCCACCTGCCCGCCGGTGACGTCATGGAACAGCAGGATGCGGAACGTACCCGCCGCCGCGGGCACGATGCGGCGCCACAGGGACAGCCCGGCCAGCGCCGGCCCGGCGATCAGATCGCGCGCGCTCATCCCCCGCTCCGCGCCCGCGCCACGCGCCAGCGCACCAGCCGCGCGCGCAGACCGCCGTCGTCGGCCTCGATCTCGTTGGCGAGGCGATAGGCTACGCCGCCGATGCCGGTCTTGAAATCGTATATGCCTTTCGGCGTCAGCGCCGGATCCATGCCGCCGACGTCGAACGCCGCCATCCCGCGCGCCTTCATTTCACAGATGGCGCGCCATACCAGAAGCTGCCCCAGACCGTGCCGACGCCCGGCGGCACCGACGGTATTGACAAGGCACTCGCAGCGATCGCAATAGCGCACGATGAGGATGGAACCGAGAGAGACTCCGTCGTGACGGCCGCGGAAAAAGACCATCTTGCGCTCGTCGGGCAGCAGCGCCTGCAGCCGCAGCAGAAGTTCGGGGGTCACGCCGGTGCTGAATCCGCGTTCGGCGAGGAAAGCACGGTATTCTTCGACGCAGGCGGTAAAGCCGGCATCATCGCTGCCCGTTTCCACCGTGAGCCCGGCCCGCTCGGCCTTGTTGAGATGGTTGCGCCAGTTGCCGCGCAGGCCGCGGCGCAGCGTCTGTTCGTCGGGCGCGAGATCGAGCAACGCCGAGGCCCAGCCCGGTGAGTCGGTGAGGTGGAAGCCGGCGCTCGGAAACGCCTCGGTGCGCGGATCGTCGGCCGCCAGCGTCGACGCGATACGCAGGTAATAGCCGCGCGACCCGACGTAATGGCGGTGCAGCGCCTGCAACATGGCGGTCAGGTCGTCAGCGGTGGTGTCGCCCCGACGAAGCAGTGGGCCACGGCTCACCCAAGCCAGCCCGCCCCCCACCAGCGGCAGGGCGCGAGTCACAACCTGTGCGGCGCCGATCACCCGACCGTCGCGATAGAACAGACCACGCTCCGCCTGCGCACCGTCGCCGGTTCTGGCGGCGCCGTACTCCCAGCACTGGACGAGGCTGAACCCGTCGAGCGGGGCGACCGCCCGCGTCCAGTCGTCCGCGGCGATTTCGACCGGTTCGAAACGTATCATCGGCGGACAGGCTCGGAATCAACCATGGGACGGTACGAACCCTATCACGGTCGGCGCAAATGCGCCTCATTGTCGGCGCAGAACAACCGCCGATGACCGCGGGCACGGCTCAGAAGCCCTTCCGCGTCCTCGCCGGGCTTGCCACGATCGGCTGGCTTGCCATCGCCGCGCAGGCGCTGTGGTGGCCCGACTCGTCGCACTGGCCTGCGCGGCTGGGCGCTCTTGTGCTTGGGCTGGCGCTCGTACCCGCCATGCTGCGCGGGCCGCAGCCCCTGCTGCTGCTGTCGCCGTTGACGGGATTTTCGTTTCTTTGTCCCGTTTTCTACGCGATCATCCCGGCGCTGACGGTGGGTCCATTTCTGTCCTATTCGCGCGTCCCGGTGATCGAGGCGGCAGGGAGATTCCTCGACGGTCGCGGCGAGCTGCTCGTCTTGCAGTTCGCGGCGATGTGCGCCGGCGCCGCGGCGCTGCTCGTCCTGGCGTGCCGCAACCGGAAAGACGCGATCGGCAGCCCCTGGTCGGAACACGGCGCCCGCCATGCGTCGACCGGCGCCGCGGCCCTCTGCCTCCTGCTTGCGGCGGTGCTGGCGATCCGCTATCGCGTGCCGGCCGTCGCCGCGTTCATGGAGGCGGGCGCCGGGCGGCAGATGCTGCACGGTATTCCGCCGCTCATGTCGGCGTCCGTCGCCGTGCTGTTCTTCGCCGCAGCCGGACGCGGGCGGCGCCGGTTGGCTCTGGCGCTCGCCTGCGGCCTCGTCGGGGCTGCGGCGCTGATCAGCACGGCCACGTCCAAGGTGTCGGTCTACATGCTGGCCGCAGCCTTTGTGCTCTACTGCGTCACCTCCCGCCCACGGGCCATCGCTCTCGCCGGGGCCGCCGCAGCCGCGCTCGCCGTCCTGTGTGCGGCCACGCTCTATCTCGCAGAGATCCGGTCCAGCTATTTCTCGAAGGATCGGCCGGAAACAAAAAGTATGTCGCTGGGGCAGAGGATAGGCGATGCCCTGGTCTACAAGATCGCCGCCCGCCAGACCGAAACCGTGAGCTGCTTCCAGCGGGTCGTGGAGGGTCATCTGGGTTCCCCGGGATCGGGTACGCCGTTTTATTTCCTGTCTGCCGTGGTGCCGCGGGCGGTGTGGCCGAAAAAACCGAACCTGTCGCTCGGCAGCGCCTATGCCCTCGCCTACTGCGGCTACCGGCCTCAGGACATGCCGGCCGATGGCAGCCACAGTCTGTCCATCACGCTGATCGGTCAGCCGCTGATGCGGGCGGGGCTGGCCGGGCTGGCCGTCGCACAGATTTTCGCCATTGTCCTGCTGGGGCTGGTGAGCCTGGGTGCGGCAGGGATACGGGTGGCCGGGCCGGTGGCGCTGGCCGCCCTGGTGCCCTGGCTGGTCGATTTTGACCAGAGCTTTGCGCTCTATGTCGCCAACGGCGCCAAGATGTTCCTCTATATGCTTCCGGTGCTGGTTGGCGTTTTCTGGATGCAGCGCCGTGCGGATGGACACGCTTGACGCCTGAATGCAACGGCGAAACGACCTGTCCGTGCTGCGACACACCGGGCCGACGCCTCGGCACGGCGAACGGCGAGACGGTCTGGCGCTGTGCCGACTGCGGTCTCTGGTACTACGGCCGGTCCGTGCGCAATCGCCCGGCGTCGGACCAGGACTGGTACGCGCAGCCCGATCCGGCGCACATCCGGAACGGCCGCGACCAGATGCGTCCGGCCTTCCGGCGCCAGCTTGCCGCGCTCGCGCGGCTGGTGGAGGAGCGGTCCATTCTCGATGCCGGCTGCGGGCTCGGCCTGTTTCTGTCCATTGCCGCCGAAGAAGGCTGGCGTGCGCACGGGCTGGAAAGGAACCCCAATGCAGCGCGCGCGGCGCGCGAGATTCTTGGCATCACGCTTTCCGCTGAAGCCGATACCGTCGGCGACTGCAGCGTTCACGTTCTGCGCTTTTCCCACGTGCTCGAACATGTGGCGGCGCCGCGCGATTTCGTTTCCGGGCTGCTCGGCAAGCTGGCGCCCGGCGGGATTGTGATCGCCATCGTTCCAAACGTTGCGCCGCTGTGCTATTCGGCCGTAAACGCGCTGCGGCGCATGACAAGCGACAGTTGGAGACTGACCGCGCCCATGTCGCCGGGCCACCATGTCCTTGGCTTCACCGGGCGGTCGCTGCGCCGACTGTTCGTCTCGTGCGGCATGCGGCCGGTGCGCCTGTTCGACGTCAGCATGGGGAACCGCACGTTCTTTCCCCTGTTCTATGATGGGCTGATCGGCCGGCAGCGGGCCACCGACATCGATCTGCGCACCCTGGTCCGCTACTGGCTGCCGCTGTTCGTGGACAATCTGGGAAATCCGTCCGGCCGCGGCCAGTGGGTCGTTGGCTATTTCCGCAAGGCCCGCTGAAACACCAGACCGCCACCTGCACAACACCATTTTGTCGAAAGATCTGAAGAGCGATCGCGTGCGCGTTCTGATCAACGCACTGCACGCCAAGAGCGGCGGCGGGGTGACGTACCTGCGCAACATGCTGCCGCGCCTTGCCCACGATCCCCGGCTGGAGCTGCACCTGTTCCTGCACGAGGACCAGTATGCCCTGTTCGCACCCATCGACGAGCGGGTGAGGCTGCACCTGCTGGACTTCGAACCCGGGTTGCGCAGCCTGATGCTGTGGGAGCAGGTCTCGCTTCCGGTGGTCGCACGCGTGATGGCCGCCGACGTCACTTTCTCGCCGGCGAATTTCGGCCCGCTGTGTGCGCCCAACCCGGTGATCGTGCTACGCAACGCGCTGGCGGTGGCGGGAACGGAAAAGCGCCTGATCAAGCGGCTCTACTGGGCGGGGCTCGGCGCGCTTACCGCCGTGTCGCTGATCGGCTGCCGCCGGGCCATCGCCGTGTCCGACTATGCGCGCCGCCATCTGACCCATCGCCTCGGCGCGCGAATCCGGCGCAAGACCGTCGTCGTCCACCACGGGGTCGATCCCATGTTCTCGCCCGGACCGGTGGCGGACGCGGAGACGGCGGCAGACGAGCCGTTCCTGCTCGCCGTCGCAGATCTTTACGTACAGAAGAACCTGCACACGCTGATCGCCGCGCTGGCCCGGGTGCGCGTGCGCCACCCCGGCATTCGTCTCAAGATCGCTGGGCGGCGCATCGACGAGGGCTATTTCTCCATCCTCGAGGCCGCCATAGCGCACCATGGGCTGCAGGATTGCGTGATTTTCCTCGGCGAGCGGCCCCCGTCCGAGCTGGTGCAGCTCTACCGGAACTGCACCGTCTTCGTTTTTCCCTCGACCGTGGAAACCTTCGGCAATCCGCTGGCCGAGGCGATGGCCTGCGGCGCTCCCATCGTCAGCTCCAACGCCGCCGCCATGCCCGAAGTGGTCGGCGACGCGGCGCTGCAGTTCGATCCGCTCGGCGAGGCGGACATGGCGGATCGGATCCTGCAGGTTCTAGAGGATAAGGCACTGGCCGCCACGCTGGCCCGGCGCGGCGTGGCGCGCGCCGCCCGCTTCACCTGGGAGCGCGCTGCGGCGGCCACCGCCCAGGTTCTGGTGGACGCCGCCGGACGCAACCGGGCGCCGGCTACGGCGACCCGGCCGGAGCCGCTGCCGTGAAGGTTCTGGTCAACGCCATATCCGCCAAGCGCGGCGGGATCGTTACCTACACCGAGAACCTGATCGAGGCGCTGGCGCGTCGCGACGTCGAGGCCATTTTCGCCGTTCCGCCCGAGATTGCCCACGCCCACGGAGAAAGCACGCTATCGTCGAACGCCAGCGCTTACGGTGCGGTGCGGCGTTTTTTCTGGGAACAGACCGCCTGGCGCAGGCTGGTCCGCCGCATCGCTCCGGATGTTCTGTTTTCGTCGGCCAATTTCGGCCTGCTCGTCTGTCCGGTACCGCAGCTTCTTCTGGTGCGCGAGGGCGGACTGTTCGATCCGTTCTACCTGGTCAACAGCGCGCCGGCACAGGGTGCGCTCCGTGCCGTGGAACGCGATTTCCGTCGCCGGCTGATCGTCATGTCGGCACGCCGTGCCGACCGGGTGATGACGCCGTCGCTTGCCATGCGCGATGCGCTGCTGCTGTGGGCACCGGAACTGGCCAGCCGCTGTACGGTAAACCCCTACGGCACGCTGCCGGCCTTCTACCGGCCCGGGTCCCGGGCGCGTCCGTGGCGCGAGGATGGCGTCCTCCGTCTGCTCTACGTCTCGGTGTACTATCCGCACAAGAACCCGGCCGTAATCTGCGCGGCCCTGGACCGGCTGCAAGGCGAGGGACTGGCGAGCCACGCCACCATCACCATGGACGTAGAGGAAACGGCGGTACCGGGCGGCAGTCATGATCGCATCGTCCTCGCCGAGGCGGCACACACCGGCTCGGCGACGCTGGGTCATCGCGACTACCGCAGCCTGCCGGCACTCTACGGTGCCCACGACGTGTTCGTATTTCCCTCGGTGTCAGAGACCTTTGGTCATCCCATGGCCGAAGCGCTGGCCGCCGGCCTGCCCATCGTTGCCGCCGATACCGCCATCAACCGCGAGATTTGTGGCGCGGCGGCGCTTTATTTCCACCCGTTTTCGCCCACCGACCTGGTCGCCGCCCTGCGCCGGCTGGATGCAGACCCGGCGCTGCGTTCCCGGCTGGCCGCGGAGGCAGTTTCGCGCGCCCGCGCGCTCTATGACTGGGACGCCCACGCCGACCGGCTGGTGGCGCTGCTGGCGGAAGTGGCCGCTCATTCCAAGGCGGCCGAACGCAGTGAGGCGCAGCCATGAGCCGCCCGCTGGTGGCTATCGCGCTATGGCTGTGGGTCGTAATGGTATTGGTCGCCTGGTCAAACCAGTTCTCCCCCGTACTGCGACGCATTGCTGAAATTGCAGGACTCGCGTGACACAGGCGATGCGTGATCAGGCACCACGATGCTGAGCGCCGCAAGCGGTGCAGCTCTCGTCTTCCTTGCGTGTACCGGGGCCGGCGCAAGCGTGCTGGCCTTGCTGCGCCTTATACGTAGGCTGGACCCGGCGGAGCGTCTGGCCTGGAGCTTTGCCATCGGTATCGGCGTGCTCGGCTGGACATTGTTCTTCCCGGGCGTCGCCGGCTGGTTCGGCGCTGGAACCATCGGCGCCGTCTGCACCGCCGCCGCGCTGGGTAACCTGCTGCTGTTCCGCCCCCGACCGGTGCCTTCCGCCCCGGCGAGGGCCGCGCCGGCTGGCACCGTGACCTGGGCACTGCTGGCGACCATGGCGTTGGTGGCCGGCTTCGATCTGATCGAGGCTCTTGCTCCTCCCGCCGACGCCGACAGCGTCGCTTACCACTTCGCCCTGCCGAAGCAGTTCCTCGCAGACGGCCGTATCACCTTCGTTCCGCGCGCCGCCACCGGGGCGGCGCCGCTGCTGCTGCACATGACCTACGCCGCAGCGCTGGAGTTCGGCGGCGAAACGGGACTGACCCTGTGGACTATGGCGAGCGGCTGGATGGCGGCCCTAATGCTCTACGTAGTCGCGCGTCGCCATCTGGCGCGCGACTGGGCGCTGGCCGTGGCGCTGATCTTCGCCACTACGCCAGCGCTGGCTGCCGGCGCCGGTACCGGGCAGGTGGAAACCCGCATCGCCCTGTTCGCGCTGGCGGGCGCGGTGGCGGTGTGGGACAGCGGGCGACTACCGCCGCTGCGCGCGGCCTTGCTGGCCGGATTGCTGGCCGGGTTCTATGCCGGTGCCAAGTTCATGGGCCTGCTGTTTGCCGCTGTCGCCGGGCTGGTCCTGCTGTTGCGGCCGCGGCGCGTGGCGCGCGCCGTCGTCTTCGGGCTGGGGCTTGGGCTGGCCGGATTCCAGTGGTACCTGTGGAGCTGGATCCATACCGGCGACCCGACCTTCCCGGTGCTGTTCCACCTTTTCGGCCTGCCCGACAGCCCGCTGTGGACACAGGCGCACGACGCCTGGTACCGCCGCCAGTATTTCGGGGTAGAGACCCCGCTTGCCATCAATGCGCTGAACTTCCTCGCCTATCCTTTTCTCGCCAGCTTCGGCATTCCGGCGGCGATCGAGGCGGGGCGGACAGGATTTGGTCCGTACGGGCTGCTGGTTCTGCCGTTCGCCCTGGCCGGGCTATGGCAAGCGCGGCGGCGGATGGCGCAAAGCGCGCTGTTCCCTGCCGCGCTGGTAGCGGCGCTGTTCTACCTGTTCTGGTTCGTCAGCGGCACCTCGCAGCGGCTGCGCCATCTTCTGCCCCTGTGGCCGATCCTGCTGCTGTGCCTCAGCGTGGCGGCGACACGCTGGGCCGGTGGACCGGTGCGCCGCCCGCTGGCCGCCGCCGCGGCCCTTGTCATCCTGGTCCAGCTCGGCGGTATGGCGGTGTTCACCGCCAACATGGCGCGTCTGGTGTTCGGTGCTGAGGACCACGTCGATTATCTGCGGCGCAATATCGGGCTTTACCGGGCGGTGGAATGGCTCAACCGCCATATCGGGACCGGCGAACGGGTGCTGGTAACGGAAAACGAGATCATTTATCACCTTACCGTACCCCATTACTTCGCCCACTGGTCAGCGCAGGCGATGGTGGAACTGACCCCACAGAGCGACGATCCCCGCCGCTTTCTGGCCCAGACGGCGGCACTCGGCATCACTCATGTGCTGGTGCCGTTCGGCTACGACGCCAACAGCGGGCGCATCGCTACCCACGGCCGCTCCGGCGGGTTCCTCTTCCTGATGGACCGGCTGCAGCGAGCTGATTGCCTGGTCCCGCTTGCTGTATTCAACGCACCGCGCATCGCCTCGCGCACCCTGTCGGCGCTCGCTGTGAAGCCACCGACGCTCGCTCGCGCGGCAGTGATGGCGCTGAAGCGCACCGGTTGCGCCCCGTGATCCCGGCCCTGCGCCCGGTGCGTGACAGCGAGTCGCGGCGCAAGGCAGCGATTGAAGGAACGCCGCGGCGCTCTTATAAGTCTTGGCCATCGGGGCGCCCCGCCCCCAAACGGATTGTGAGCATATGACCGACCAGGGCGCCGCGCCGCGACTCGCCGAAACCCCCGCCTTCATCCCGCTGGTGGACCTGAAGGCGCAGTACCGGGCCATCGGCGGCGAGATCGACGCCGCCGTGAAGGCGGTGATGGACCGCGGCGACTTCATCCTCGGCCGCGATGTAGTCGAGTTCGAGGCCGGATTTTCTGCCTTTTGCGGTGCGCGGTTCGGCATCGGCTGCGGCAGCGGCACCGAGGCGCTGCACCTGGGCATGAAGGCGCTGAGCATCGGTCCCGGCGACGAGGTGATCATGCCGGCCATGACCTTCGTCGCCACGGCATTGGCCATCACCATGTGCGGCGCCACCCCGGTCCTGGTGGATGTGGATCCGGAAACCGCGCTGATCGACCCGGCCACCATCGAGGCGGCCCTGTCGCCGAAGACCCGCGCCATCCTGCCGGTGCACCTGTTCGGCCAGTGCGCCGACATGACCGCGATCATGGCCATTGCCCGCAAGCATGACCTGCTGGTGATCGAGGACGCCGCCCAGGCGCACGGCGCAGCGCACGGCAAGGCGCGGGCGGGGGCCATCGGCCATGTGGGCTGCTTCAGCTTCTATCCCGGGAAGAACCTGGGCGCCTATGGCGACGGCGGGCTGGTCACCACAAACGATTCCACGGTGGCCGACGAGGTGCAGCTGCTGCGCAACTGGGGATCGAAACGCAAGTACCACCACGTGATCCTGGCGGTGAACAGCCGGCTCGACACCATGCAGGCGGCGGTGCTGCGGGTGAAGCTAAAATACCTCGACGGCTGGAACGCCGCGCGCCAGGCCCATGCCCGGCGCTATGACGCGGCGCTGGCCGGCATCAAGGGCCTGCGGCGGACCCGCTATGACGCCGGCACGGTCTATCACCTTTACGTGGTGCGGGTGGCCGACCGCGACGGCGCGCTGGAGAAGCTCGCCGCCGCCGGTATCGGTGCCGGCATCCATTACCCCTTCGCCGTGCACGAGCAGCAGGCCTACCAGTCGCTCGGATATCGCTCCGGCGCGTTCCCGGTGTCCGAGGATTGGGCGCGTAACTGCCTGAGCCTGCCCATCTACGCCGAGCTGCCCGAGGACGCGCCGGCGCGTGCCGCCGCCGTGCTGGCGGCCCATTGCGGCTGACAGAATCGAGGACGACGTGCATCGCATCGCGCTGATCGGCACCGGCTACTGGGGCGCCAACGTCGCCACCTCGTTCGAGGCAACCGGCCGGGCGGAGATCACTTGGCTGTGCGACCTCGACGCCAGCAGCCTCAAGCGCCTGGCCGCGCGCCGCCCCAACGCCCACACCACGGCCGACCTGGCGGCGGTACTGGCCGATCCGCAGGTGAAGGCGGTGGCCATCTCTACCCCCACGACCACGCACCATGCGGTGGCCTCGAAGGCGCTGGATGCCGGCAAACACGTATTTGTGGAAAAGCCCATTACCGCCAATTCCGCCGATGCGCTCGACCTGATGGCGCGGGCGAAGAAAGCCGGCCGGTTGCTGATGGTCGGACACGTGTTCGAATACAACTCCACCATCATCGAAGTGAAGCGGATGATCGACGCCGGCGAGCTGGGCGACATCCTCTATCTGCACTTCGAGCGAACCAACCTGGGCCCGGTACGCACCGACGTGAACGCGCTGTGGGACCTGGCCTCGCACGACATCTCCATCATGTGCGCGTTTATGGGCCGCGCCCCGGCCGACGTGACCGCCAACGGCCAGGCGTTCCTCAACCCCGGCGTCGAGGACGTGGCCTTCGCCACCTTCACCTTCGACGGCGGCGCCAAAGCGCATGTGCATGCGAGCTGGCTCAACCCGCGCAAGGTGCGCCAGATCACCGTGGTCGGCAGCCGCCGCATGCTGGTGTGGGACGATCTCGACTTGCAGGCTCCGATCCGCCTGTTCGACAAGCGGGCCGACGCCGATCAGCCGGTAAACGTCGAGGGCGAGTTCCTAGCCCATAAGGTGCGGCTGTTCGACGCCGGCATCTACATACCCAACGTGCCCATGAACCGTCCGCTGCAGGCCGAGTGCGAGCATTTCCTCGACTGTCTGGAGAAGGGCGAGGCGCCGCGCTCGGACGGGCCGAGCGGGCTGCGCGTGGTGTGCGCGCTCGAGGCCGCCAGCGCCAGCATGCGCAACGGCTCGGCGGTGACGCCGGTGCGCGTCCCGGCAGCCTGAGGCCCGGCCCGTGGCCGACACTCCCTTCGTTCATCCCTGTGCGCTGTGCGAGAGCGACGACGTGGGCGCCGGCACGCGGGTCTGGGCCTTCGCCCACGTGATGAAGGGCGCCCATGTGGGGCGCGACTGCAACATCGGTGGCCACACCTTCGTCGAGACCGGCGCGTGGATCGGCGACAGCGTCACCATCAAAAACCAGGTGATGGTGTGGAAGGGCGTGCGCATCGAGGACGGCGCCTTCGTCGGCCCCGGCGCCATCTTTACCAATGACCGTTATGCGCGCAGCCCGCGCAACGCCGAGGTGCCCGCCATCGCGCGGCGCTACGCCGACGAGAAGGCGTGGCTGGGCGAGACCCGGGTCGGGCGCGGCGCCACCATCGGCGCCGGCGCGGTGATTGTGCCGGGGATCACGATCGGCCCGTTCGCCACGGTGGGCGCCGGCGCGGTGGTGACCCGCGATGTCGGGTCGCATGTTCTGGTCGCCGGCAATCCGGCGCGCGCCATCGGCTATGTGGGACGCGCAGGGCTCAAGCTGGCAGCCGAGGCGGGCGGGCTGTGGCGCTGCCCGCAGACGGGCGAACGCTATCGCGCCGCCGGCGCCGGCCTGGAACCGGCGGACGGCTGAACGGCGATCGATCCATGTACAAGGGCCGTCGCGTCCTGATCGTCGCCCCCGCCTATAACGAGGAAGTGAAGATCGTCGAGGTCGTGCGCCGCGCCCGCGCGGTGGACGGCATCTTCGACACGGTGCTGGTGGTGGACGACGGCTCCACCGACAGCACCGCCGCCACGGCGCGCCGCCTGGGCGCGCGGGTGGAAAGCCTGGGGGCGGTCAAGGGCGTCGGCTACGCCATCCGGCGAGGGTTCGAGATCGCGCGGGCGGAAAAGTTCGACATCGTGGTGGTTATCGCCGGCAACAACAAGGATGCGCCAGAGGAAGTGACGCGGCTGCTGGATCCCATCTGCGACGACGCTTGCGATTTCGTCATGGGCTCGCGCTTCCTGCCCGGCGGCGCCTATGGCGGCGACATGCCGCTTTACCGCAAGTTCGCCACCCGGCTGCACCCGTTCCTGGTCGGGCTGTTCTGCGGCCGGCGCATCAGCGAAAGCACCAACGGCTACCGCGCCATGAAAGTGTCGGTGCTGGACGATGCGCGCATCCGCCTCGACCAGCGCTGGCTCGACCAGTACGAGCTGGAAGTCTACCTGTTGATGAAGCTGCTCAAGCTGGGCTACCGCACCCGCGAGGTGCCGGTGAGCAAGATCTATCCGCCGCGCGCCATCGGCCAGACCAAGATGCGTCCCGGCATCGACTGGTGGCGCATCCTGCGCCCCGTGTTCCTGGTCGGTCTCGGGCTGCGACGTTGAGGACGAGTCAGTGACGCCATGTGCGGCATCGCCGGCCTGATCGGCGCCCGCCCGGTCAACCGCGCCGCGGTCGCCGCCATGCTGGCGCTCGAGGCTCATCGCGGGCCGGACGACGAGGGGCTGTGGAGCGGCGACGGCGAACGGGTGATACTCGGCCATCGCCGGCTGGCGGTGATCGACCCGACCCCGGCCGGCCATCAGCCCATGGCGAGCCCCGACGGCAACGCCGTCCTCACCTTCAACGGCGAGATCTATAATTACCGCGAGATCGCTGCCGAACTGGCGGTGGACGGGGTGCATCTGGCCACGCGCAGCGACACCGAGGTGCTGCTGGCGGCGCTGCGCCTGTGGGGTGCGCGTGCGCTCGACCGGTTCAACGGCATGTTCGCATTCGCGCTGTGGGACGCGACGACGCAGACGCTGCTCTGCGCCCGCGACCGGTTCGGCGAAAAGCCGTTCCTATATGCGGAAGGGAACGGATTCTTCGCTTTCGCCTCGGAATACAAGGCGCTGGTGGCGCTCGACGGCGTAGCAGCGGAGATCGACCGGCTGCGCCTCGCCCGCTTCCTGCACCGCCCGTCGGTGGGACTGGACGACGCGCACAAGACCGTGTTCTCCGGCATCCGCCAGCTTCTTCCGGGCGAGATGCTGACCCTCGACGCCCGCACGCTCCGCGCCACGGTCAGCCGCTGGTGGACGCCGGCCCCCGACGCCGACGCGGCGCGGATGTCGGAGCCGCAGGCGGCTGAGCGTTTTCGCACGCTGCTGACCGACTCCGTACGCCTGCGCATGCGTGCCGACGTGGCGCAGGGATCGTGCCTGTCGGGCGGGCTCGATTCGGCCTCCATCGTTTGCCTCGCCCGCCGGCTTCTCGGCCGCAACGCGCCCTACAAGGTGTTCACCGGCCGCTTCCCCGGAACCCCTGCCGACGAGGGGCGCTGGTCCGCCCTGGTGGCAACCGCCGCTGGCGCCACTGTCTGCGAGGTGGAGCCCACTGCCGAAGGCCTGGGCGACGAGCTGCCGGCCTTCGTCTGGATGAACGAACTGCCGGTGGGCAGCGCCAGCCAGTACGCCCAGTGGTGCGTGTTCCGCCTGGCGCGCGAGCACGGGGTGACGGTGCTGCTGGACGGGCAGGGCGCGGACGAGATGCTGGCGGGCTATGAGCAGTTCTTCCGCCTCTATCTGCGTGATCCGGGAGCCGACCGCGGCGACGCCACCGCCATCCGCACGCGCTATCCGCTGGCGCTGGCCGGCGGACGCGAGCGACTGAGCCGCGCCCTGCCTTACGCGCTGCGCCGCACCGCGGCCCGGTTCGCCGGACGCGGCAGCGACGTTCTGTTTGGCATGCAGAGCGATGTTGCCCGCCAGATCTCCCCCGCGGCAACGGACGACACGCTGGCTGCGGCGCTGGAGCGCGAGACCTTCCGCGAGCACCTGCCGGTACTGCTGCGCTATGGCGACCGCAACTCCATGGCCCATTCGCGCGAGGTGCGCCTGCCGTTCTGCGACCATCGCCTCGCCAGCTTCGCCCTCGGCCTGCCGGCCAGCCGCCACATGGGCGGCGCCCAGACCAAGCGGCTGCTGCGCGAGGCCATGCGCGGCATCCTGCCGGAAGAGGTGCGCACGCGCTGGAACAAGCAGGGCTTCGTACCGCCACAGGACATCTGGTTTGCCGGACCGCTGGCGGGGCTCGCCGAGGACACCCTCAACGATCCCGCGTTCGGCACGGAAGGGCTGTGGGACCGCGGCTGGTGGCACGGCGCGCTGGCGCGCTTCCGGGCCGGCGACCACGCGCTGGCCGCCACGCTGTGGCGCCCGGTGATGGAGCAATCATGGCGCCGCCATTTCGTCGTCCGCGCCGCCGCCATGGAAAAGTACCCGGTGTTTGCCTGAGGCCACGTCACCGTTGCGCGCCGTCCTCGTCAACCATTGCCACCCCGACCTGCCGCACGTGTGTGCGGTGCGGCTGCGCGAGTTCGCGCGCGCCCTGGCGGCGCGCGGTCACCGCATCGTGCTGCTGACCGAGACGCTGACGCCCGACGACGCCGGCACCGACGCGGCAGGGCTGGCCGCAGATCTTGCCGCCCACGACTGGGCACAGCCGTTCCGGCTCGCCTGCCCGCCGGTAGCGGCACCGTCGACCCGCGCCCTGCAGCTCCACCGCCTGCGCCCGCCGCTGAGCCAAGCCATGGTGCTGTGGTGCTATCTGGTGCGCGGCGGGGTGTTCTGGACCTGGACCGCCGGCAGCCGCCCGTACTGGCCGGTGCTGGCCGCGTCCTTCGCCCCCGACGTGGTATGGGCCAGCTTCGGCAACGTGGATGCGCTCGACATCGCCCGCGGCCTCGCGGCGGCGGCGCGCTGTCCCTGGGTGCTCGACATGAAGGACCCCTGGAACGCATTCGTTCCGGCGCCGCTGTGCGGCCTCGTCGCGCGGCGCTACGGGAATGCGGCGGCGGTCACCGCCCTGTCGGAGGCCCATGCGAGAGCCGCCGCGCCCTGGTTCGGGACGGACGCCACCGTGGTCTACAGCGGCACGGAGGTCCGCGCGCCCACACCGGCGCCGGCTGCCGGCGACGGCACGGTGCGGCTGGTGCTGACCGGCAGCGTCTATGACGGGAACGATCTTGCGACGCTGATGGACGCACTGCGCGACTGGCTGGCGGGACGGGATCGCGCGGTGGCGGACTGCGTCTTCATCTACGCCGGAGGCGACCATGTCCGGGTGCTGGCGGCGGCGCGTGCGCTGGACGGGCTCTGCCGGCTCGATATCCACCCCTGGCTGGCGCCGGACCGGCTGGACGCCGTGCAGGGGACGGCGACGGCGAACCTCTATATCAAGGGGCGCACAACCCCCTTCCACCACAAGCTGATGGAGCTTCTCGCCGCCGGCCGGCCCGTGATCTGTCACCCGGCGGAGTCGGCCGAGGCCCGGCGCATCGCCGGCGAGGTCGGGGTACCGCTCCATTCCTGCGCCGACGGCGCGGCGCTCCGCGCCGCCCTGGCATCGCTGGCCCCACCGGCAGGGACGCCGCCCCCGATTGCCGTGGACCGGGAGGCGCTTGCACGCTACACGTGGGGCACACAGGCGGCGACGCTGGAGCGGGTGCTGCACCGGGCGGCGCGGGACAGGACATGAGCGCAGCGACAATACAGGGAACGCCGGACCTCAACCGGGTACAGCGCCTGCGCAAGCGGGTGCTGGCAGCGCTGGCGGCGATGCTGATCGGCTCGCTGCCGGTCACCGCCTCGGTGTTCGGACCCGAGACGGCGATGCACGAGACCATCGAATCCGTCGGGTTCGGGCTGATCCTGATGTGCGTGCTGGGCCGCACCTGGTCGGCGCTCTATATCGGCGGGCGCAAGCGCGAGACCGTGGTGACCGACGGACCCTATTCGCTGGTGCGCAATCCGCTCTACCTGTTCTCGGTGATGGGAGCGGGCGGCATCGGCATGACGACAGGCAGCGTGCTGTTCGGCATCGCCTTCGCCCTGGTGGCGTTCCTGGTGTTCGAGGGGGTGGTGCGCTCGGAAGAAACCTGGCTGAAATCGGCGTTCGGCGCCGATTTCGCCGCCTACGCCGCGCGGGTGCGCCGCTGGCGGCCGCGGCTTTCCGGCTGGCACGACGCCTATGAGCTGCCGGTGCACCCGCGGCTGGTGCTGACCACGTTCCGCGACGCCTCTCTGTTCCTGCTCGCCGTGCCGCTGAGCGAGGGCATCGACCATCTGCAGGAGGCGGGGCATCTGCCGGTCCTGCTGCAGCTGCCCTGAGCGTTGATCGAAGTGCCGTTCATGGGAAGGCCGGCGCCGTGACGATGCGCCCCGTCCATGTGCTTGGTGCGTCGGCCGCACTGGCGCCGCTGGTCGCCGCACTGGCGCCGCTTGGCATGGCGCCGCTGATCGTCGTCACCGCCCTTGCCGCGCTGGCGATGCGCATCTGCCGCGCCCGCAACCGCCCATGGCGGCCGCTGGCGCCCATCGTGCTGTTCATTCTGCTCGCGACGCTGGGATTGCTCAGCGCGCTGTGGGCCATAGAGCCGCTGGCGGCGCTACGCAAGGTGATGCAGCTTTCCGGCCTGCTGGCGTGCGGGGTGGTGGTGCTGGACGCCGCCGTGGCGCTGGGCGCCGACGACCGCCAGCGAGTGGGACGCTGGCTGGCGTACGGGCTGGTGGCGGCCCTGGCAGTGCTCACGGTGGAGCGGTTCGCCGGCTTTCCCATCCGTTATCTGCAGCACCAGACCCTGCTGGACCCGACCGCGCTGATGATCCCGTACAAGCGGGCCATGTCGGCGCTCGCCATGCTGGTGTGGCCGGCGGCGCTGGCGCTGTGGCGCGTCCGTCGCCTCTATGCGGTGCTGATCGTGACGGCGACGTTTGGCGTGCTGCTGGTGTTCAGCAGCGACTCGGCTCAGGCGGGGCTTATCATTGCCGCCGTCGCCTGCGCTGCCGGATGGGCGTGGCCGCGCGCGGCAGCGGGTACGCTGGCAGCGGTTCTGGTGGCCTATATCGCGCTGGCGCCGATGCTGCACGCCGGCATACTGGACCCCAAGACCATGGGGCTGAAGGTCGTCGACGGGGAACTCACCGCTCCGATCCTGCCGCGTTCGGGCTATCACCGGCTGCTGATCTGGCGTTTCACCGCGGCCCGCATCGCCGAGCGACCCGTGCTCGGCTGGGGCCTGGAATCCTCGCGTTATCTCCCCGGCGGCAGGACCCTGATGGACACCGCCGAGCAGGCGATGCCGCTGCATCCGCACAGCGCCACCATGCAGATCTGGGTCGAGCTGGGGCTGGGCGGTGCGCTGCTGCTGGCGATCCTGGTGGGCTGGATTCTCGGGCGCATCCGCGGCGCGGCGTGGCCGCGCCCCGACAAGGCCGCCGCGCTGGCGCTGTTCGCCTCCTCCGCCGTGACCGCCAGCCTCAGCTACGGCATCTGGCAGGGCTGGTGGGTGGCGACGCTGTTGCTGGCCGCCGCCTGCGCCGCAGCGATCATCGTCCCGCTACGGCAGGACCCGGAGCCAACCGCCGGCTGAGTCCATGCGCATCCTGTTCCTGAGCGAAAACTTCCCGCCCGAATCCAACGCCGCGGCAACGCGAGTGTCGGAGCGCGCCTGCTACTGGATCGCCGCCGGCCACGCGGTGACCGTGCTGACCCAGGCGCCCAACTTCCCGCACGGCCGGCTGTTCGACGGCTGGGCCAACCGCTGGCGCCAGACGGGTACGCTGGACGGCATGCGCGTGGTACGGGTGAAGACCTATATAAGCGCCAACGAAGGGGTGGCGCGGCGCACGCTGGACTTTCTCAGCTACATGGCGAGCGCCGTTTTCTTCGGGTTGTTCGAGAAGCGTGCGGAGGTGGTGGTCGCCACCTCGCCCCAGTTCTTCGCCGCCGTGGGCGGCTGGCTGCTGGCGGCGCTGAAGCGGGTGCCCTTCGTCTTCGAGCTCGGCGATCTGTGGCCGGCCTCCATCGCCGCGGTGGGCGCCATGCGCCCCGGCCTGGCGCTGCGCCTGATCGAGAGGCTGGAGCTGTTCCTTTACCGCCGCGCCGCCTGCGTGGTGGCGCTGACGCCCGCCTTCAAGGCCAATCTGGTGGCGCGCGGCATTTCCGCCGGCAAGATCGCCGTGGTGATCAACGGCGTCGACGTACCGCGCTATGCGCCGCGCCCGCGCGATGCCGCGCTGGCGCACGAATACGGGGTCGGGGATGACGATTTCGTCGTCGGATACGTGGGCACCCACGGCATGGCGCACGGGCTGGAGAACGTGCTGGTCGCCGCCGAACGCACGGCGGGGGAGAAGCGGCTGCGCTTCCTGTTCGTCGGGCCCGGCGCGGCGCGCGAGGCGCTGATCGCCCGTGCCGCCGAGCGCGGGCTGGCCAACGTCACCTTCATCCCGCCGCAGCCGAAAGAAATGATGCCGCGGCTGTGGAGCCTGTGCGACGTGGCGCTGGTGCACCTGAAGGACACGTCGGTGTTCGCCGACGTGATCCCGTCGAAGATCTTCGAGGCCATGGCCATGGGCCTGCCGGTGCTGATCGCCGCGCCCGAGGGCGAGGCGACACGGCTGGTGTGCGCCGACGACGCCGGCCTCGCGGTGCCGGCGGAGGATCCGCAGGCACTGGCCGACGCGGCGCTCCGTCTCATGGGCGACGAGGTCCTGCGCCGGCGCCTGGCAGCGAAATCGCTCGCAGCCGCACCCCGCCACAGCCGCGCCTTCCAGGCCGCCGCCATGATGGCGGCGCTGGAAGCGGCCGTCGACGGCGAGGGCCATGCAGCCGCGGCGCGGGTCGAGGCGGTGGGCGCCGAATCGGGTGGATAAGGGATGATGCGCGTTCTGGTCACCGGTGCGGGGGGATTCGTCGGCCGCGCGCTGTGCCCGACGCTGGCCGCCGCCGGTCACGTGGTGGTGGCGGGACTGCGCCGCGTGATCATGCCGCGCGACCGCAAGCTGCCCGGCGCCGCGGTGATCCGGCCCATCGGCGACCTGGCCGGATCCGATCCGCTGGAAGCGGCGGTGGCGGACGTGGACGCGGTGGTCCACCTGGCCGCCCGCGCGCACGTGATGGACGAGACCGAGAGCGATCCCGTCGCCGCCTATCGCCGGGTCAACGTGGATGGAACCCGCCGGCTGGCGGAGTCGGCGGCGCGCGCCGGGGTGCGACGCTTCATCCTGCTCAGCTCGGTGAAGGTCAACGGCGAGCACACGGCGGTGCAAGCATTCACCGAGGACGACGCGCCGGCGCCGCAGGACGCCTACGGCATCACCAAATGGGAGGCGGAGGAGACCGTCGCATCCATCGCACGCGGCACCGCCATGACCGCAATCAGCCTGCGTCCGCCGCTTGTCTACGGCCCCGGCGCGCGCGCCAATTTTCTTGCGCTGCTCCAGGCCTGCGACAGCCCGTGGCCGCTGCCGCTGGGCGGCGTAACCGGCAACCGGCGCAGCCTGATCTATCTCGCCAACCTGACCGACGCCATCCGCGCCGCGCTCGACCACCCGTCGCCTCCGCCCGGCGCGTACCTTCTGAGCGACGGCGAGGACCTGTCCACCGCCGCGCTGGCCGGCCGGCTGCGCGCCGCGCTCGGCCGCCCGCGCCGGCTGCTGCCGGTGCCGCCGGCGTTGCTCGGCATCGCCCTGCGTGCCACGGGTCGCCGCGCCATGGCCGATCGGCTGCTCGGCTCGCTGGCGGTGGACCCCGAACGCTTCATGGGCGCGCTGCGCTGGCGGCCCCCGCATAGCGTGGACAGCGGCCTTGCCGCCACCGCCGCGTGGTACCGGGAAAACGTCCGGGAATGAAACCCTGGCTGAGCGAGCTGCTGGCCTGCCCGGACTGTGCAGGCGACCGGCCGCTGACCCTGGCCGACGCGCGCGAGGATGCGGGCGAAATCCTGTCCGGCACCCTTGGCTGCGGCGCGTGCGGTGGAACCTGGCCGGTGCGCGACGGCATACCCCGCTTCGTCGCGCCCAAGGACGACTACGCCGCCACGTTCGGCTGGCAGTGGCGGCGCTGGCGCGCGGTGCAGATCGACCGGCTGAACGGCACGCGGCTCTCCGAGGACCGGCTGCTGCGCGATACCGCATGGCCGCGCGGCTGGTTCCGGGGCAGAACCATCCTCGACGTGGGCTGCGGGGCGGGGCGTTTCGCCGATGTGATGGGGGCGCTCGGCGCGCGCGTGGTCGCCGTCGACCTGAGCGCCGCGGTGGATGCCTGCCGCGAGACCGTGGCTCACCACGATGGCGCCGTACAGGTGGTGCAGGCGTCCCTCTACGCCCTGCCGCTGAAGCGCGACGCGTTCGACGGCGTGCATTGTGCCGGGGTGATCCAGCACACCCCCGACCCCGCCCACACCATGACAGCGCTGCCGCCCTTCCTCGGGCCGGGCGGCCGGCTGGCCTACAATTTCTATGAACGCACACCGAGCGGGCGGCTGCACCTGGTCAAGCGCGCCCTGCGGCTTTTCACGCCGTGCCTGCCGCCGGCGGCGCTGCTGGCCCTGTGCCACGGACTGGTGGCGGTGTTCTTCCCGCTTACCCTGCCGCTCAGTCGGGTGCGCTTCGTGCGCTATATCATCCGCTTCCTGCCCATCGCCGCCACCCACACGCCGGGGCTGAGCGTGGCGCAGCAATACGCGTGGACACTGCTCGACACGTTCGATTGGTACAGCCCGCGCTTCGAGCGGCCGCAGGACCACCGCGCCGTGGCCGGGCTGCTGCGCGGACTCGGGCTGACCGACGTCGAGGCCACTCCCGGCATTACCCGCGCCAGACGGGAATAGTGCATCCGGCGCCGGCCCACAGCCCTGCCCGCGACGCGTGGCACGGCGGCGGGGCTGTGTTATGGTCCGGGCCAGCCGCCGCGCGCCATCCGGGAGCCCGTGCCAACCGTCCTTGCATGATGAAAAGCCTGCGCCAGAAGATTGCCTTCGGCCATGACGTGATCGCGGCGGCGCTGTCGTTTCCCCTGTCGCTGGCGCTGCGGCTGGGCGGCGACATTGCCGGCTACGAAACTGCCTTCCTGCTGGAAAGCGTCGGGCTGTTCGCGCTGATCGCCGCAGCGGTGTTCGTGTCCATGCGGCTCTACGCCGGGGTGTGGCGCTATGCCTCGATCAACGACCTGCTGGCCATCGTCAAGGCGGTGACCCTGGTCATCCTGATCTTCCTGCCAGTCCAGTTCCTGCTCACCCGCGCCGAGTGGTTGCCGCGCTCGGCGCTGATCATCAACTGGTTCGTGCTGATCGCGCTGCTGGGCGGCCCGCGCTTCATCTACCGCCGGTTCAAGGACCGGCGCGCCGGCGCCCGCGCCGAATCGGCTGCGAACCGTCGCGTGCCTGTGCTTCTGATCGGCGCCGGCGACGCTGCCGAGCTGTTCATCCGCGGTATCGCCCGCAATCCGACCTCTGCCTACGTAGCGGTCGGGCTGGTGGACGAAAAGGGTGGCCGGGTCGGGCGCAACATTCACGGGGTGCACGTGCTCGGCACCATCGAGGAGATTCCGGAGCTGATGGCGCGGCTGGAACGCGACGGCAAGCGGCCGCAGCGGCTGATCCTGACCAAGGACAGGCTGGAACCGGCCGAGATGCGCCGGCTGATTGAACTGGCCGACGCGGAGGGCGTGTCGCTGGCCCGCCTGCCGCGGCTGACCGACTTCCGCACCGGGGTGGGCGAAACGGTGGAGGTGCGCCCCGTCGCCATCGAGGACGTGCTGGGGCGCGCCCAGCGTGTGCTCGACCGTGCCAGCATGCGGGCGCTGATCCAGGGCCGACGCGTGCTGGTGACCGGTGCCGGCGGCACCATCGGGTCCGAGCTGGCGCGCCAGATCGCCGAGAGCGGACCGGCGTCGCTGGCGCTGATGGATTCGTCGGAATACGCCCTCTACGCCATCGACCTGGAACTGACCGAAAAGCACCCCGACCTCGGCCCCATCGCCACCATTGCCGACGTACGCGACGAATCACGCATGCAGCGGTTGTTCAGCGCCGTCCGTCCCGAGCTGGTGTTCCACGCCGCGGCGCTGAAGCACGTGCCCATCGTCGAGGCGCACCCGTCGGAAGGCGTGCTGACCAACGTGCACGGCACCCGCGTGGTGGCTGACGCCTGCCGAGCCGCCGGAGTCGACGCCATGGTGCTGATCTCCACCGACAAGGCCGTGAACCCGACCAGCGTGATGGGTGCCACCAAGCGCATCGCCGAGATCTACTGCCAGGCGCTCGACCTGCTGGACGGCACTGGTCCCGGCCGGCGCCGGGCGACCCGCTTTATCACCGTCCGCTTCGGCAACGTGCTGGGATCGACGGGCTCCGTCGTGCCCCTGTTCCAGCGCCAGCTCGCCCGCGGCGGGCCGCTCACCGTCACCCATCCCGAGATGAAGCGCTATTTCATGACCGTGCGCGAAGCCGTCGAGCTGGTGCTGGAGGCGACGGTGCTGGGCACGCGCGACGAGACGAGCCAGGGCAAGATCTATGTGCTCGACATGGGCGAGCCCATCCGCATCGTCGATCTGGCGCGCCAGATGATCCTGCTCGCCGGTCTGCGCCCGGACGAGGACATCAGGATCGCCTTCACCGGGCCGCGGCCGGGTGAAAAGCTGTTCGAAGAGGTGCTGCACGATTCCGAGCCTCCCGAGCGCACGGAGTACGACGGCATCCTGCTCGCCGCGCCACGCATCGCCGAGCACCAGCCGCTGTTGCGTGCCATCGATGCGCTGGCGGCCGCGGCGCGCGCCGGCAGCGACGCCGAAATCCTGGCGCTGATCCGCCATCACATTCCCGAATACCAGCCGGCGGTAAGCGGCCAGTCCCGCGCCGTCCTGTCGCAGAGCTGACCTACCCGAGGAAAAAGGAGAAACCGTTTCCATGTCGTCGCCTTCCGCCGTCCGTATCCAGCGCGCGCTGATTTCGGTATCCGACAAGACCGGGCTGGCCGAGCTCGGTCGCTTTCTCGCCGTGCGCAACGTTGAGGTGCTGTCCACCGGCGGCTCGGCGAGGGCGCTGGCGGACGCGGGCGTGCAGGTGACGGAGGTGGGAACGCATACCGGGTTTCCCGAGATCATGGACGGCCGGGTGAAGACCCTGCACCCGCTGATCCACGGCGGCATCCTCGGCCGTCGCACCGACCCGTCCCACATGGCAGCCATGGCGGAGCACGCCATCCAGCCCATCGATCTGGTGGTGGTGAACCTTTACCCGTTCGAGGCCACCGTGGCGAAGGGCGCCGATTTCGAGACGTGCATCGAGAACATCGACATCGGCGGACCAGCGCTGATCCGCGCTGCCGCCAAGAACCACGAGAGCGTCACCGTCATCACCGATCCCGCCGACTACCGGGCGGTGATGGACGAGATGGCCACCGGCGACGGCGCCACCTCGGCCGACCTGCGCCGACGCCTGGCGGCGACCGCCTATGCGCGCACCGCCGCCTACGACGCTGCCATCGGCCGCTGGTTTGCACGCCAGGTCGGTGAGACGTTTCCGCGTCGCTTTGCCATCGCCGGCGAACTGGCCCAGTCGCTGCGCTATGGCGAGAATCCGCACCAGCAGGCGGCCTTCTACCGCACCGGCGAGGCGCGCCCCGGCGTTGCCACCGCCACCCAGGTGCAGGGCAAGGAACTCAGCTACAACAACCTCAACGATACCGATGCGGCGTTCGAGCTGGCCGCCGAGATGGACGGGTTCGGCAAACCGGCCGTCGCCATCATCAAGCACGCCAACCCGTGCGGCGTGGCACTGGGCGCCAACCTGCTGGAGGCGTGGAACAAGGCGTTGCGCTGCGATCCGGTGAGCGCCTTCGGTGGCATCGTCGCCGTCAACAGGCCGCTCGACGCGGCAGCGGCCGAAGCCATGGCCGATCTGTTCCTCGAAGTGATCATAGCGCCGTCGCTGGACGACGGCGCCCGCGCCGTGCTGGCGAAGAAGAAGAACCTACGCGTACTGGCGACCGGCGGGCTGCCCGATGCGGGCGAGGCGGGGCTGACCATGAAGCTGCTCGCCGGTGGCTTCCTGCTGCAGACGCGCGATGCGGCGCGGGTCGGCGCGGACGATCTCAGGGTGGTGACCCGGCGCGCGCCGACGGCGCTGGAGATCGCCGACATGCTGGTCGCCTTCGCCATCTGCAAGCACGTCAAGTCCAACGCGATCGTCTATGTGAAGGGCGGGGCGACGGTGGGCGTCGGCGCCGGGCAGATGAGCCGGGTGGATTCCTCGCGCATCGCCGCGCGCAAGGCCATGGACGCCGCCGAAGCCGCCGGCGAGAAACAGCCGCTCACCATCGGCTCGGTGGTCGCATCCGACGCCTTCTTCCCCTTCGCCGACGGGCTGCTGACCGCCGCCGAGGCCGGCGCCACGGCGGTGATCCAGCCGGGCGGGTCGATGCGCGACAACGAGGTGATCGCCGCCGCCGACGAGAAGGGTCTCGCCATGGTCTTCACCGGCATCCGCCACTTCCGCCACTGATGCGCTGAAGCCGGCCGGTCGGCGAGAAACGCGCCTCCGGGCGCGTTTTTTGTTGCCGCGGTCCGGCATGGCGGGCGCGGTGGAAACGCCGGGCCGTTGCAGGGCGTAAAGGTTTTCTCGTTTTACCGCGCCGGTGCGGCGCGTCATAATACGCCGCGTCGGGAGCTGGGAGAAATGGGTCCGGGGAGGGCCTTCTCCCGTCGGCCGCCGGCAACGACGGTTCGACGCCGCAAACGAAAGTACGAGGAGACATGTCCATGGCGCTGAGCTACGAACGGTTCAAGACGGAAGCCCACGACATCCTGGCCGCCGAACCGGGGCCGAAGGGGCGCGAGAAAGTCGCCGCCAGGCTGGGCGAGCTGCTGAAGAACGACGATTTCATCGCCGAATACTGCGAGACGGCCAAGCCCGGCCGTCACGTGATCTACGAGGATCCGGAGCAGCGCTGGCAGATCATGGTTCACCACATGACGCAGGCCCACAAGGGCGTGCCGCACGACCATGGCAAGTCATGGGCCATCTACGGCCAGGCCATCAAGCACACCGACATGTCGCTGTGGAAGCGCCTCGATGCCGGCGGCGGCGACGGCGCGGCGAAGCTCGAAAAGGTGAAGGAGTTCACGCTCAGCCGCGGCGACGCCGGCGTCTACAACGGCAGCGAGATCCACGCCATCGCCTATCCCGCCGGCTCGGTGTTCGTGCGCGTCACCGGATGCGACCTCGATCAGATCGAACGGCTGCGTTACAACGTGGCCGAGGGCACGGTGAAGACCGAGAAGAGCGCCACCCTGCTGCAGCACGGGGTGACCGGATAGATTTTCCGAACATCCGCAGGTTGGAAAAGTCGGACCGGGAGAACGATTTCCCGGCCCGATGCGTTTCCGGCCGCTGCGCTGAATCGGATCAGCGGCGGCGACGGCGACCGGCGCCGAACCCGGCAAGGCCGAACGCCAGTATGACGGCGGTCGCGGGCTCGGGAACGCTGCTGACCACCTCGATGGCGGCCATGGAGGTGCTGGCGCAGCCGGCGGTGCAGGTGAGCGCATACACATAGCCGTCGCCACCGGTGGCGAGCTGCTGCACCTGCTGCCCGGCGCCCAGCGCGATACTGTCGAGCAGCGTCATGGTGGCGCCGTCAAAGATCTTCACCGTGTCGCTGCCCGCCGCCGCGGTGAACAGCCAGTTGTGCACGTCATCGACGATCACTGCGCCGTTGCCCTCGCCGTTGAGAAAGCCGGTCTGCAGCAGGGTGGTGCCGTCGAGCTGGCGCAGAACGGTGCCGTCGGAGAAATAGAGCCGGTTGTTCACGCCGTCGGTATCCCGGATCGCCATGCCGATGGTGCCGACCTGGGCCAGCGACGTGCCGTCATAGACCTTGGTGGAAGAAACGGAGCCGTTGCGGGCATAGACCAGACCGGTCGCTTCGTTGACCACCACGTTACTGCCCACCATGCCGAGGCCGGTAACGCCGGTGATGGTGCCGTTCAGCCCCAGCGTCGGATCGTAGCGGTGCAATGCGTCGGCGCACTGCGTGGTGGTGTAGACGATGCCGCTGAGCTGATTGACCGCGACGCTGCCACCGCATCCCGAAACCGTCGTCGGACTCGTCCTAGTCTGCGCGTTGGTCGCGCCGTCGAACTCGCGGATGCGGTTGCTGCCGAAGACGGTGCCGTCCGTAGTATAGAACCTTCCGGTGTTCCGGTTCACCCCGATCCCGGCGCCCGCCCCCGCTACGCCGCCGAGGGACACCGGCGCATTGGGGTTGGAGAAATCCAGTACCGTCGTGCCGTTGGAACCGAAGCCCGAGCCCACATAGACCCGGTCGCTGTTTGGATTGACGTCGATCTCGCCGATCGCGCCGTGGCCGAACACCAGAGAGCCGTGCGTTACCAGCGAAACCGCGCGGGCGGCCGGTGCCGTCCCGAGCAGAAGAGCGGAGAGAACGCCGGCGGCGATGCCGGCCCTCGATACGGATGGTTTCATGTCGATACTCCGGGGCGATCCGCCGCCGCGCCAACCACAGGCGGGTGATCCCGCGCCGGAGCAATGCAAGAACCATGCCAGAATTCTTAATCGGCCGAAATCAACGCTTTGCGTCCGTTAAGTATTCGGCCGGATACACGACCTGTAAAAATTTCCGACGCTCTTTCGGACAATTAACGTAAACGCCGTATCGGCGGCATCGATCGGCCGGTTGCGTGTACTTGCAGCCCACGCCGCTGCGATCTCTACCCGACGATCAGCGCGCGCAGTTCGCGGGTCACGACGGCGAGCATGGCGAGCTCGATCACAGGCGCGCGCTTGACGTCGCCGACCAGCTGCTTGACCCGCATCACCCCGTCGGCCTGGGCGGCCTTCCAGGTGTCGATGATGGCCGGCGCCACCCCGGCGCTGCCCGCCAGATCGAGCACCTTGTGCGCCAGTTCGGTCTGGCAGGCATAGAGGTCGTCCATCAGCGCCGCCACCGCCATGCGCTGCCATGGGCCGCCGTCGACAAGGTTGGCGGCCGCCTCGCGCAGCCAGTCGAGGCCGAACTCGGCGCCGAGCGCGTAGTAGATCCGGCCCACGTCGGTCGTTCCGTAGCCGGCGCCGGCGCTGATGCCGATGATGTCGCAGGCGGGTACCAGCGCGTCCAGGTTGGCGATGCGTCGCGCCAGCTTTTCCGGCACGTTGTTGGTGGTGAAGCGCTCCGTCAGCCGGCTGCGCGTCGCCTTGAGCTCGTCGGTCAGGATGTCGTCGAGTGCGTTCTCCAGCGTGGCGATACCGGGCAGGAACGCTTTCACCGTGGCGTCGATCTCGAGCCGCTTCGGCCCGTTTTTCAGGAACCACAGCGTGCCGCGGCGGATCAGGTCGAGAATTTCCAGATGCATCGCCGTCTGTACGTCGGCGGGCACGCTGTAATCGAGGGATTCGACCCCCGCCCACAGCTCTGCGACGGTGAACACCTGGCGGCTGATGAGATAGGCGCGGGCGATGTCGGCCGGCTTCGCTCCGCTGCGCTCGGCCATCGCGGTGATGAACGATGGCCCGGTGCGGTTGACCAGGGTGTTGGAGACATAGGTGGCGATGATTTCCCGCTTCAGCCGGTGCCCGGGAATGAAGGCGGCGAAGCGCTTCTGCATCTGCACCGGGAAATAGCCGTCCAGCCCGCGCAGGAGATAGGGGTCGTCCACCAGGTCGCTCGCCAGCACCTCGTCGAACAGGCGGATCTTGGCATAGGCCAGCAACACCGAGAGTTCGGGGCGGGTCAGGCCCCTGCGCTGGGCGCGGCGCTGGTCGAGCATCTCGTCGTCGGGCAGGAACTCCACGGCCCGGTCGAGATGGCCGGCGCGTTCCAGCGTGTGCATGAAGCGCGTATGCTCTTCCAGCATGACCACCGACTGGTGCAGCGCGTGGGTCAGAGCCATGGACTGGCGGTAGTTGTCCATGAGCACGAGCCGCGCCACCTCGTCGGTCATTTCGCCCAGCAACTTGTTGCGCGCCTCGATCTTGAGCTTGCCGGCGGCCATGGCCTCGCCGCACAGGATCTTGATGTTGACCTCGTGGTCGGAGCAGTCGACGCCGGCCGAGTTGTCGATGAAGTCGGCGTTGATGCGCCCGCCGCCCAGCGCGTACTCGATGCGCCCGCGCTGGGTGACGCCGAGGTTTGCGCCCTCGCCGACGATCTTCGCCTTCACCTGGCGGCCGTTGACGCGCACCGCGTCGTTGGCCCGGTCGCCCGCCTCGGCGTTGGATTCCTCGCTCGCCTTGATGAAAGTGCCGATGCCGCCGAAATAGAGCAGATCGACGGGCGCGGTGAGCATGGCACGCAGGAGTTCGACCGGCGTCGCCGTCTCCTTGCGCCCCAGATCGAACAGCTCGCGCATCTGCGGGGTTATCTTGATCGACTTGGCCGAGCGGTCGAATACCCCGCCGCCCTTCGAGATGAGCCTGGCGTCGTAGTCGGACCAGCTCGAGCGCGGCAGCTTGAACAGGCGCTTGCGTTCCCCGAACGCCGCTTTCGCGTCGGGATCGGGATCGACGAAGATGTGCAGGTGGTTGAACGCGCCCACCAGCCGCACCTGATCGGTATAGAGCAGTCCGTTGCCGAACACGTCGCCCGACATGTCGCCGATACCGACGCAGGTGAACGGCTGCTTCATCGCGTCGATGCCGATCTCGCGGAAATGGCGCTTGATGGATTCCCAGGCGCCGCGGGCGGTGATGCCCATCGCCTTGTGGTCGTAGCCCGCCGAACCGCCCGAGGCGAAGGCGTCGCCGAGCCAGAAGCCGTATTCGCCGGCGATGCCGTTGGCGATGTCGGAAAACGTCGCGGTGCCCTTGTCGGCGGCGACCACCAGATAGGGATCGTCGCCGTCGCGCCGCACGACGCGCTTCGGCGGCACCACCTTACCCCGGACCAGGTTGTCGGTAATATCGAGCATGGCGCGCATGAAGGTCTTGTAGCACTCGACCCCTTCAGCCATCAGCGCCTCGCGCCCGCCCTCAGTGGGCGCCCGCTTGAGCACGAACCCGCCCTTGGCACCCACCGGCACGATGACCGCGTTCTTGGTCATCTGCGACTTCATCAGCCCGAGAATCTCGGTACGGAAATCCTCGCGCCGGTCGGACCAACGGATGCCGCCGCGCGCCACCTTGCCGCCACGCAGGTGAACGGCGTCGACCCGCGGCGAATGGACGAAGATCTCCATCAGCGGCCGTGGCAGGGGCAGCTCGTCGAGCGCGTGGCTGTCCAGCTTGAGCGCCAGCCAGGGGCGCGGCTGGCCTGCCTCGTCCACCTGGTAGTAGTTGGTGCGCCGCGTCGATTCCACCAGGTTGACGAACCGGCGCAGGATGCGGTCTTCATCGAGCGAGGAAACCGCTTCCAGCGCTGTCATCAGGTCGCCGTGCAGCTTCTTCGCCTGCGCCTCGGCCCTGTCCTGGGCATCGGGATCGAACAGGGATTCGAACAGCCGCACGATCATGCAGGTGATCGGCGGGTGGCGCTCCAGGGTCTCTTCCATGTAGGCTTGGCTGAACGGAATGCCGGCCTGCAGCAGGAACTTGCAGGCGGCGCGCAGCACCGTCACCTGGCGCCATTGCAGCCCGGCGGACAGCACCAGCCGGTTGAAGCCGTCATTCTCGATCTCGCCGGTCCACACGCGGGTCAGCGCGTCCTCGAACAGCGGCTTGGCGGCGTCGACGAAAACCTCGAACCCGTTACGCATGACCATGCCGAAGTCGTGGATCCACACGATGCAGTCGCAGTCCTTCGGCTCTATGCGGTGCGGGATCTCGTCGATCACCCTGAGGCCCATGTTCTCAAGCACCGGCAACACGTCGGAGAGTGGCAGCGGGTGGGTGCGATGATAGAGCTTGAGGCGCAGTTCGTCGCCGTGCGCCCCGTCGGGGCGGTAGAGGTTGATGACCGGAATGTCGCTTCCCATCGCCCGCTCGACGCGGGCGACATCGGTAACCGCCTCGATGGTGTCGAAGTGTTCGCGATAGGAGGCGGGAAACGCCTCGCCGTGGATACGGAACAGGTCGAGACCCTTGGATTCGCCGTGCTCGCTGACCAGCGCATGGCTGAGGTCGTCGCGCCAGTCGCGTCCGGCCTCGATCAGCAGGCGCTCGACCTCCTCGTCCGATTGCGGCGGCGCCGCGCCGGGCGTGGTCCTGACGATGAACTGCAGCCGCGCCAGCGCCTCGTCGGTGAGGTGGGTGTAGAACGCGGTGACCTCGCCGCCGAACCCTTCCTCGATGATCTTCTGCATGCGGCGGCGCAGCCGCGTGTCGTAGCGGTCGCGCGGCACGTAGACGAGGCACGAGGCGAAGCGGCCGAACGGATCGCGGTGCACGAACAGCGCGATGCGCTGACGTTCCTGCAGATGGAGGATGCCGAGGCTGGTCTGCAGCAGGCTATCGGTTTCCACCTGCAGCAGTTCGTCGCGCGGCAATGTCTCGATGATGTGCATCAGCGCGCGGCTGTCGTGGCTGTTGGGCTGGACGCCCGAGCGCTCGACGATCCCGGCCACCTTGCGTCGCAGCATGGGGATGTCACCCACCGCGTGCGCATAGATGTCGGACGTGAACAGCCCGACGAACAGGCGCTCGCCGACCACCTTTTCGTTGCGGTCGAACGTCTTGATGCCGAGGGTGTCGAGGTGGACCGCCCGGTGCACGGTGGAGCGGCGGTTCGCCTTGCTCACCATGAGCAGTTGCGGCTTCTGCAGGAAGTCGACGATGTCAGGCGGCAGTTCGGCGCCATCCTTCAGCGCCCTGAACATGACAACCGACGGATCGCGCAGAATGCCGAGCCCGCTCTTGCGGTCGCTCTTTAGCGCCATCTTCTTCTTGCCGTGGCCAAGGAAGGCGAATTCGCGATAGCCGAGGAAGGTGAAGTGGTCGTTTTCGAGCCAGCGCAGAAAAGACTTGGTCTCGTCGACCTCGTCGTTGGGCACCGGCGGATGGCCCGCGTCGAGCTCGGCGATGGCTTCGGCCAGCTTTACCCGCATGGCGCGCCAGTCGCCCACCGCGGCGCGCACGTCCGCCAGTACGGCGGCGATGCCGTCGTGGATGCGCTTCAGCGTCTCGGGCGCCGTCTGCTCGTTGACCTCGATGTGCATCATGGATTCGGCGTGGACGCCGGGTGCGCTCTTGTCGCGGACGCCGAGCGACGACAGCCTGCCGTCGCCGGTGCGTTTCACGTGCACCACCGGATGAATCACCAGGTGCACGGTGAGATCGTTGCGATTGAGTTCGGCGGTAACCGAATCCACCAGAAACGGCATATCGTCGTTGACGATCTGCACCACCGTGTGGTGCGACGCCCAGCTGTCGGCCTCTTCACTGGGGTTGAAAACGCGGATCTTGGCAGTGTCCGGCTTGCGGGTCTGCGCCAGCGACCACACGGAGAGCGCCGCGCCGAGCAGCGCCGACTCGTCCCGGGTCAGCACGTCCTCGGCGGCGATGTTGGCATAGAACTGCTCGACGAAATGGCCCGGATCGCGGGCCTTGGTGCGGCGCACCTGCTTGCGCGCCCGGGCAGCCAGGCGCTTTACCATCTCGGTCCGCGCCTGTTCGCTACGCTGGAGCATCATGTTGTTCGGTCCTCCCCCACGCCGCCTTTCCCTTCTATGGGGCAGCATGCGGCAAGGCTAAGTTAACGATTTTCCGCTTAAATCATAGTTAACGGCCCGCAACCGGGCAATCTCCGCGATTGGACCCAGGAGGCCACGACCATGCCGGACGGCACCATGACGGCGGAATCCGCGGAACAGCACCTGCTCGACCGTCTGCCGATGGAAGTAGTCAGCGGGCTGACTGCGGCGCAGAAATCCGCAATCGCCGCCGCGCTGGGACCGCATCGCGGCGGCATGCCGGTGAACCTGCGTGTTTCCGTACCCTTGCTCGGCTGGCGCTTTTTCATCGCCATCCTGGCCGGGCATGACCGCCGCTCGGCCGCCCGCCGCAAGGTGGAGGGCACACGCCATCCGGTGCGCACCGCCGGAAATTTCCTGTTCGTGGTGGCCGGCGCCATGGCGTTCTATCTGGTGGCGCTCGCCATTTTCCTCATCTACAGCTCGGTGGTGGAGTTCTAGAGTCTGATCCGCTGACGCGGAATCGCACCGGCCCGCATCCCGATCCGGGCACCGTCGCTTTGCGGCGCCGCATCCCTGCCATGCAGCTGCGGCGCTTTCGCACTCGCGCCATCGCTGCTAGAGCGTTATCCCCTTGCGGAGGAGCCGCGCCGGGCGCCCCCCCATCCGCCACCGTGGACCGCCGTCGTTATGGCCGTGCTTGCCCGCCTCACCGAGATCGTCTTCGCCACCCTGTGGGCAGTGGCGCTGACAGGTATCTTCTGGCGGCCGACAGCGCTGGTCCAGGCCGGCGCGCTGCTGGTGGCGGTCTATGCGGTGCTGGCCGTCCTCGGCGCGCGACGCCAGGTCCAGGGGCTGTGCGCCGCCATGGCGGCAGTGGGCGTAGCGGTCGCGTGGTGGACCGGCGGCTGGGGCGCGCTACCGCGCGCCGCCGAGGCGTCCCCCATCTTCGCTGCCTTCTTCGGCACGCTGGCCCTGTTGCGGGCGACCGCCGACCTGCGCCCCGAGATCGCCCGCGCCCGCGCGCTGGTGGAGCGTCTCAACGGGGCCGAGCGCGCCGGTGGGCTGATGATCGGCGCCAACCTGCTGGGGGTGGTGCTGATCGTCAGCGTCATGGCGGTGTTCGCCCCCATCGTCGGGCGCGACGCGCCCGAGGCGCAGCGGCTGGCAGCGGCCGAGGCGTGCCAGCGCGGCATGTGCATGGCCTGCCTGTGGTCGCCCTACTGGATCGCCATGGCGGTGTGCTATCAGCACCTGCCCGACGTGCCGCTGTGGCAGATCATGGTGCTGGGCTTCGCCCTGGCCGCCGTCGGACTGGTGATAGCCCAGCTCATCTACGGCGAGGGGGTGGGGCTCGGCGGGCTGTGGCGGGCGCTGAAGGGGTTTGCGCCGGTGATGCCGCTTGTGGGCGTTGCCGCCGCGCTGGTGCTGACGCTGAAGGCGCTCACCCCGCTTTCCACACTGCAGGCGCTGGTGACCGGCGTGCCGGCCTTGTGCCTGGCCGGGCTGGTGGCGCAGGGTCCCGACCGGCTGCTTGGCGCGCTGGCCGCCACCCGGCGCGGCGCCGCCGGGGTGAAGGGAGAAATGGCGATCCTTGTGTTCGCGCTCACCCTCGGCCGGGTGCTCGAGGGACTGCTGGCCGAGGGCGGGGTGAACCAGGCCATCGCGGCCCATGCGCCGCCCGGCTGGGCGGCGGTCGCCATCGTCGTCGCCGGCATGGCGGGGCTGGCGCTGATCGGCGTGCACCAGATCGTCACCGGTACGGTGATGCTGGTGGTGTTCGGCAAGCTGGCGCTCGGCGTCTCGCCGCTGGTGCTGATGGAGGCGGTGCTGGTGGGCTGGTGCTTCGCCTCCATGAGCGGCATTTCCGCCGTGTCGGTGGCCGCCGCTGGCACCATGTTCGGCATGCCGCTGGAGCGCGTCGCCTACGGCGCCAACCTGCGCTTCGTCGCCGCGTTCGGCGTGGTCGCCATCGTCGCGCTGGCGGCGCTCAACGCGGTGCTGTGAGGGGCGTCGCGCCGGATCGACCGGACCCGCTGCTCAACGGGGCGGCGCGACGGTCAGCCGGACACACGGGAAAACTGGAGCGGGCGAAGGGATTCGAACCCTCGACCCCAACCTTGGCAAGGTTGTGCTCTACCCCTGAGCTACGCCCGCACTCCATCAGCTTCGCACGGATCGGACGACAGGAAAAGCGGTCGCCACCGGCAAAAGCGGCGCGATCATAACCATCACGCCGCCTTTTGCAAGCGGCGTGCTACAGCGCCTCGCCGCGCACCAGCCGCGGCAGGGCGCCCAACTCGCCCATGGCGTCGCGCATGAACAGCCGCTTCAGCGGCGGCAGGCGGTTGACCGCCGCCAGCCCGAGGTCGCGGACCAGCCGCACCGGCGCCAGGTCGTTGGAGAACAGCCGGTTGAGCCCGTCGGTCACCGCCAGCATCAGCGCGTTGTCGAACCGGCGCCAGCGCTCGTAGCGCGCCAGAACGGCGGTCGAGCCGGGATCGAGTCCGAGGCGCAGCGCGTCCACCACCACTTCGGCCAGCGCCGCCACGTCGCGCAGCCCCATGTTGAGCCCCTGGCCGGCGATGGGATGCATGGCGTGGGCGGCATCGCCGGCGAGCACGAGCCGCGGCGCCACGTAGCGCTCGGCGTGCAGCAGCCCGAGCGGCCAAGCGAAGCGCGGGCTGGCGACACGGATCGCACCGAGAAAATCGCCGAAGCGCAGGCCGAGCTCCTCGGCGAAGCCGGTGTCGTCCAGCGCCATGATATGGCGGGCCAGCGCGTCGCGCTCGGTCCACACGATGGACGAGCGCCGGCCGGTCATGGGCAGGATGGCGAAGGGACCGGCGGGCAGGAAATGTTCCTGCGCCACCCCGCGATGGTCGCGCTCGTGCGCCACCGTGCAGACGATGCCGCTCTGCCCGTAGGTCCATTCGGCGACGCGGACGCCCATCATGGCGCGCACGCGCGAGCGCCGGCCGTCGGTCGCCGCGACCAGGGGCGCGCGCACCCTCGCCCCGGCCGCCGTCCGCACCGCCGCGCCCGTGCCCGTCACCTCGATCCCGGCGAGCGGTGCGCCGTCCACAAGGCGCACCGTATCAAGGTCGTGCAGCCGGGCGATGAGCGCGGCGCGGATGTGCACGTTCTCGACGATCCAGCCCAGCGGCCCGGCGCCGATCTCCTCGTGATCGTAGTGCAGGAACAGGGGCGAGTGGCCGTCGGAGACGCGGATATCGAGGATGGGCTGGGCGTCGGGCTCCATGGCCGCCCACGCGCCGGCCCCTTCGAGTACCGCTTTTGAGCCCGCCGCGATGGCCGAGGTGCGCCCGTCGGCCGCGGCATCGGTGCGGAGCGCCGCGCTCTGTGGCTCGATCACCGCGACGCGCACCCCGGCGCCGCCCAGCACGCAGGCCAGCGCCATGCCCACCATGCCGCCGCCGATCACGGCGACGTCGGCGTCCAGCGTCGTTGCGCCCGGATCGGCCATTCCTCTCCTCTTCTTCCTCGCGTTCTTCCTCGCGGCGGCGCCCGAAGTTTTCGCCGGCCACCATGCCGCCGGCCGGCCGGCCCTGTCCAGCCCTGGCGCAACGGCGAACGTCGACGCCAAGATATATGACTAATAATTAGGCATTCGTACAATGATTGAACAAAATTGTTTCATTATTTTTGCGTTGCCAAAAACAGGGCCGGCGACCATTAACCATTTAACTAGTTGTTTTTTAGCGTCTTTTCATGAATTCGCCGCGGGGGCGATCACTTGGCACGCGTTTTGCAAATGTCCCAACGTGGCCCCGGGCGACTCGCGTCGTCGTGGCCGCACCGGGAGTTTAATTCCAAGGAGGGAAGCGATGACCCTTAAGACCACGACCCTTGTTACCGCGGCCGCCCTGTCCGCCGTATTCCTCGCCGGCGCGCCGGCCAGGGCCGACGATCTGATCGACGCCAAGATGATCCCCGGCAGTTTCTCCGCGAACATTTACGGGGTATCGGAATATTTCTTCCGCGGCCTGTCGCAGACCGACGACAAGCCGGCCATCCAGGGCGGCTTCGACTATTCGGTGGATTTCGGCAAATCGGGCCTCAGCGGCTATCTCGGCATCTGGGGATCCAACGTCGACTTCAACGACGGCACCACGGGCGCCAGCCTTGAATCCGACTTTTATGGCGGCATCAAGGGCACCATCGGCTCGACCGGCATCGGCTGGGACGTGGGGCTGATCTACTACGCCTATCCGGGCGCGGCGAACAACCTGAACTACGATTTCTGGGAAGCGAAGATCGCGCTGTCGAAGGACTGGGGTCCGCTCGCCACCACCGTCAGCTACAACTACTCGCCCGGCTTCTTCGGCAATGCCGACGGCGACAGCGGCAAGGCCCACTATCCGAAGTTCCAGGTCGACGTGCCGGTGGGCAAGTATCTGACGCTGTCGGGCTACGTGGCGCGCCAGACCATCGAGCACAACGACCGCTTCGCCCAGCCCGACTACACCGAATGGAACATCAAGGGCGCGGTCAAGGTCGCCGGGTTCGACGTCTCGCTGGCGTGGACCGACACCAACATCTCCAACAGCGATGCAGCCGCCGGCATGGTGATCTTCGCTGTCGGCCGGTCATTCTGAACACGGAGCCGTGCAATGAAACTCGTCATGGCAATCATCAAGCCGCACCGGCTCGACGAGGTGCGCGGCGCCCTCGTCGGGCTGGGCGTGCAGGGGTTGACCGTAACCGAGGCCCAGGGTTTCGGCCGGCAGAAGGGGCACCGCGAAATCTATCGCGGGGCCGAGTACGAGATCAGTTTCCTGCCCAAAACGCGGTTCGAGGTCGCGGTTACCGATTCGCTGGTCGACCAGGTGGTCGATACCATCCGCGCCAGCGCCAACACCGGACAGATCGGTGACGGCAAGATCTTCGTGTTGACCATCGAGAAGGCGGTTCGCATCCGCACGGGAGAAACAGACGATGATGCACTTTAGGTCCCCCCTCGCCGTCATCGGCCGCCGCCTGGCGCCGGTGCTGGCCGCCGGTGCGGCCGCGGCTCTCGTTGCCGGCACGGCGCTTGCCCAGACGCCGGCCGCGCCGCCGCCCAGGCTCGATACCGGCGACACCGCATGGATGCTCACCGCCACCGCGCTGGTGCTGTTCATGACAATTCCGGGGTTGGCGTTGTTCTATGGCGGCATGGTGCGCAAGAAGAACGTGCTGTCGGTTCTCATGCAGTGCTTCGCCATCACCTGCCTGATGACGATCCTGTGGGCGGTGCTCGGCTACTCGCTGGCCTTCGCCGAAGGCAGCGCGTATGTGGGCGGTCTCGGCAAGATGTTCCTCGCCGGCATCCTGCCGGGAACGCTGCAGGGCACCATCCCGGAAATCCTGTTCATGGTTTTCCAGATGACCTTCGCGATCATCACGCCGGCGCTGATCGTCGGCGCCTTCGCGGACCGCATGAAGTTCTCCGCCATGCTGTGGTTCATGAGCCTGTGGCTGCTGGTGGTCTACGCGCCGGTGTGCCACTGGGTGTGGGGCGGCGGCTTCCTCGGCAAGGACGGCGTGCTCGACTTCGCCGGCGGCACGGTGGTGCACATCAACGCCGGCATCGCGGGGCTGGTGGCGGCGATTATGCTCGGCAAGCGCCAGGGGTACGGCACCGAGAACATGGCGCCGCACAACCTGACGCTGTCGGTGATCGGTGCGTCCATGCTGTGGGTCGGCTGGTTCGGCTTCAACGCCGGCTCGGCGCTGGCGGCCAACGGCGCGGCGGGCATGGCCATGGCGGTCACGCAGATCGCCACCGCGGCGGCGGCCCTCAGCTGGATGTTCGTCGAGTGGGCCCTGCGCGGCAAGCCCAGCGTGCTCGGCATCGTCTCCGGCGCGGTCGCCGGGCTGGTGGCCATCACCCCGGCCTCGGGCTTCGTCGGCCCCATGGGGGCGCTGGTCATCGGCATCGCCGCCGGTGTCGCGTGCTACTGGGCCGCCACCTCGCTCAAGCGCATGGCCGGCTATGACGACTCGCTGGACGTGTTCGGCGTGCACGGCGTCGGCGGGATCGTCGGGGCGCTTCTCACCGGAGTCTTCGCGGTCAAGGCCATCGGCGGCACGTCGGGGATGATCGAGGGCAACGCCGGCCAGGTGATAACCCAGCTCTGGGGCATCGGCGCCACCGTCGTCTGGTCGGCGCTCGCGTCGGCCATCATCCTCAAGGTGATCGATCTGGTCATCGGGCTCAGGGTCGACTCCGATACCGAGCGCGAAGGGCTCGACCTGGCCCTGCACGGGGAGCACGTGCAGTGACCGGTTACCTCGAACGGTCAGGTGTCGCGCGTAACCTCAAGGCGCTTCTCCTTCTCGACTGCCACGCCCCGCGCCGCGCGCGCGGGGCCGGCGGGAAAGAAGGGCCCGTTGCCTTCGTACCGCTGTCGGCGGCGGGATTTCCCGCGGCGGCGGCGGTACGCTCCGGCGCGGCGGGGCGGCGGACCCGGTCCGCCGTCGACGCACCGGACATCGCCGTGGCCGGAACGCCGGTCCTGGCTCTGCCGACCTGAGTCAGGCCCAACGGGCCGGCCGTCTCCAAACTCCCGGTACTGGCCGGGGACCCCGCAAGGTCCCCGGCCTCTTTTTATCCGCCCTGCATTTTCAAAATAATGCTTGAACCAGCGGCCGTTAAGGCCAACTCTGTGCCGACTCGACCGTTGATGCTGATTCTTGTGCCGCCCCGCCGATTGGCGTAAAGAGTCTATATAGTTTAGGGGTTTGGAACGCTTCCTGACGGCAGCGGTTGAAGAATGCCGCCCGGGGGCCTTCCATGGTGGGCAAGCGACGCACGGATGATCAACGACCGTCTGGACCGCATCGGCGACTATCCCTTCGACCGGCTGCGCGCGCTGCTGGACGTGTACAGCCCGCGTCATAACGAGCCGGTCATCTCGCTGGCGGTGGGCGAGCCGCAGCACGAGCCGCCGGCGATCCTGCAGGAAACGGTCAACGCCAACGCCCATCTGTGGGGCCGCTATCCGCTGGTCACCGGCACGCCCGCGTTCCGCGCCGCTGCCGCGGGCTGGGCCACGCGCCGCTATGGCCTGCCCGACGGCATGCTGGACGCGGACGCACACGTGATCCCGGTTTCGGGCACGCGCGAGGCGCTGTTCATGATCGCGCTGACCGTGGTGCCGGAAACGGTGCGCGGCAAGCGCCCGGCGGTGCTCATGCCGAACCCGTTCTACCAGGTCTATCTCGGCGCCGCGGCGCTGGCCGGGGCCGACCCGGTATTCGTGCCGGCGGTGAAGGAGACCGGCTTCCTGCCCGATTTCACGACCGTGCCGGAAGAGACGCTGGCGCGCACGGCCTATGCCTATTACTGCTCGCCGGCCAACCCGCAGGGGTCGGTGGCGACGCTCGAGACGCTGGTGAAAATCGTCGGGCTCGCCCGCAACCACGGCTTCGTCGCCGTGTTCGACGAGTGCTACAGCGAGATCTGGGACAGGACCCCGCCGCCGGGCGGGCTGCAGGCCTGCGCGGCGCTGGGCGGGTCGCTCGACAACGTGCTGGTGTTCCAGTCGCTGTCCAAACGGTCCAGCGCGCCGGGGCTGCGTTCGGGCTTCGTCGCCGGCGATCCCGCCATCATCCGCGCCTTCAAGCGGGTGCGCGACTACGGCGGCGCGCCGCCGCCGGGGCCGCTGCTGGCGGCCGCCGCGGCGCTATGGTCCGACGAGGCGCATGTGGAGGCCAACCGCGTCCTCTACCGCCGCAAGTTCGACCTGGCGGAGCAGTTTCTCGGCACCCACCCCGGCTTCTACCGTCCCGAGGGCGGGTTCTATCTCTGGCTCGACGTGGGCGACGGCGAGGCGGCGGCGCTGAAGCTGTGGCGCGACGCGGCGTTGCGCGTCATCCCCGGCGTCTACCTCGCCCACCGCGACGGGGCGGGGCGCAACCCGGGCGCCGGCTATATCCGCTGCGCGCTCGTGCACGATCCCGACACCACCGCCCATGCGCTGGAGCGCATGGCACGCACGCTCTGACACGGAGAAGACCGATGGCCAGCTCCACCCGCAACGCATCGCGTCCCGCCATTCTGCCGCCCGCCGCCGCCGCGTTCCTGCGCCGCCGGCTGGTGGAAGGGCTCGGGCTCGTCCTGGCGCTGGCCGCGCTGGCGCTGGCGCTGGCGCTGATCAGCTACAACCCGGCCGACCCGTCGCTAAACGCCGCGGCCGGCGCCGCGCCGCGCAACTGGCTGGGTGCGTCGGGCGCCACGGCCGCCGATCTGCTGATGCAGTCCATCGGCATCGCCGCCGCGCTGCTGCCCGCCTGCCTGACGGGCTGGGCCTGGCGCATCGGCGCCCATCGCGGGCTCGGGCGGCTGTGGCTGCGCCTCGCCGCCCTGCCGGTCCTGCTGCTGGCCGCCGCCGTGGCGCTGGCCGATGCGCCGCGCCCCGAGGGCTGGCCGCTGTCGGCGAGCCTCGGCGGGGTGACCGGCGACATGCTGCTGGCGCGCGCCGTGGCGCTGTTGCCCGCCGCCACGGGGACCGCCCACTGGATCGCGCTGGCGGCGGCGCTGGCAGCCGTCGTATCCGGTCTCGCCGCCGCCGGGTACAGCCGCGCCGAGTGGGGCGTGCTGGGCCGGGCGCTGCTGTGGCTGGGGGTGCGCGGCGCCGTGGCCGGTGCGGCAGCGGGCGCGGGAAGCGGACGCGTCGGGCGCCGGCTGGGGCGCTGGTCCCTCGGGATGGCGCGTCGGGGCCGCGCCGCCGTGGTGGCGCGCCGGCGCGAGCCGGTACTGCGCCGCAGCGAGCTGCCGGCGCGCGAAGACATCGACGACGACGCGCCCGCGCGCCCCGGGCGGCGCGAGCCGGTGCTGCGCGAGCATGCCGGGATCGTTCGCCCGGCAAGGAAGACGGAGCTGGTGGCGCCGCGGGGGACCCGCCCCGTGCCGGGCAAGCGGGCCGAGGCGGCGCGCCAGCCGACACTCGGCCTTGCCGGCGGCGACGAATACGACATGCCCGGCCTCGACCTTCTGGAAGCCTACGAGCTCGACCGGGAATCGCCGATGCTCGACAAGGACGGGCTGGCGGAGAACGCGCGGCTGCTTGAATCGGTGCTGGCCGATTTCGGCGTGCAGGGCGACGTGGTCAAGGTACGCCCCGGTCCGGTGGTGACGCTCTACGAATTCGAGCCGGCGCCGGGCACCAAGTCGTCGCGCATCATCGGCCTCGCCGACGACATCGCGCGGTCCATGAGCGCGGTGAGCGTGCGCGTCGCCGTCATCCCGGGCCGCAACGTCATGGGCATTGAGCTGCCCAATTCGCGGCGCGAGATCGTGAGCTTGCGCGAGCTGCTGGCGTCGGAGGCCTACGAACGCACCGGCGCGCGGCTGACCCTGGTGCTCGGCAAGGACATCGGCGGCGCCCCGGTGATCGCCGATCTCGCGCGCATGCCGCATCTGCTCATCGCCGGCACCACGGGATCGGGCAAGTCGGTGGCCATCAACACCATGATCCTGTCGCTGCTCTACCGCCTGCCGCCGGAGCAGTGCCGCTTCGTGATGATCGATCCAAAGATGCTGGAGCTGTCGGTCTACGACGGCATTCCGCACCTGCTTACCCCCGTCGTCACCGACCCGAAGAAGGCGGTGGTGGCGCTGAAGTGGACCGTGCGCGAGATGGAGAACCGCTACCGGCTCATGTCCACGCTGGGGGTGCGCAACATCGCCGGCTACAACGCGCGGCTGGAAGAGGCGCGGCGCAACGGCGAGACCCTGACCCGCACGGTACAGACCGGCTTCAACCCCGAGACCGGCGAGCCGATCTACGAGGAGCAGGAATTCGACATGACGCCGCTGCCGTTCATCGTGGTCGTGGTGGACGAGATGGCCGACCTGATGCTGGTGGCGGGCAAGGACGTGGAGGCGTCGGTGCAGCGCATCGCCCAGATGGCGCGCGCCGCCGGCATCCACCTGATGATGGCGACCCAGCGCCCGTCGGTGGACGTGATCACCGGCACCATCAAGGCCAACTTCCCGACCCGCATCTCGTTCCAGGTCACATCGAAGATCGACAGCCGGACCATCCTCGGCGAGGGCGGCGCGGAAACGCTCCTCGGCCAGGGCGACATGCTGTACATGGCCGGCGGCGGGCGGCTCACCCGCGTGCACGGGCCGCTGGTCACCGACCCCGAGGTAGAGCGGGTGGTGCGCTTCCTCAAGGACCAGGGCGTTCCCGACTACGTGGAGGAAGTGACCGAGGAGGTGGAGCCCCAGTTCCCCGGCATCGGCGGCGGAACCGACGGCAGCGACGATCTCTACGACCAGGCGGTGGCGCTGGTGTGCCGCGAGCGCAAGGCGTCCACCAGCTTCGTGCAGCGCCATCTGCAGATCGGCTACAACCGCGCGGCGCGGCTGATCGAGCGCATGGAGGCGGAAGGGGTGGTCAGCACTGCCAACCACGTGGGCAAGCGCGAGGTGCTGGCGCGCAACATCGAAAGCCGGGAGTAGGGGCGGCGGGGTCGGCGACGGACCGCCTCGAAATCGCGCCGCCGGCTTACTATCTCTCATAATAGGGTCCGGACGATCATGCCGGACGCCGGTGTTGTCCCGTCCCCCGCCCCGGCCCCGGCCCGGTCGCGTGGGGAGCCGAAAGGTCCCTTGCGGGGGAGGGACAGGAAGGGGGTGCCGTGGGAGCACGGGCCCCGGTCGGTCGGTCAGGATTTATATGAGCCCATGACAAATCCCGTTTCCCGCCGCGAGGCGTTGCTGACCTTCGTCGTCGGCGGACTGGCGTGCGCCGCCGCGCCGGCACTGGCGGCCGCGCCGGCGCCGCTTACCGCACGCGACCGCGCCGACATCGCCCGCATCGAGGCGTATCTGAACGACGTGCGCACCCTGGCGGCGCGCTTCATCCAGACCGCCTCCACCGGCGGGTTCGCCGAAGGCCGGCTGTACCTGGAGCGGCCGGGCCGGCTGCGCCTCGACTATGCACCGCCGTCGCCGCTGCAGGTCTATGCCAACGGGTTCTGGCTGATCTACGTGGACTACGAGTTGCAGAACATCAGCCAGATACCCCTTTCCTCCACCCCCGCCGCCGTGCTGGTGGAAAAGCAGGTGAAGCTTGCCGGCGACGTCACGGTGACCAGGCTGGAGCGCGGCGCGCAGACCCTGCGGCTGCACCTGATGCAGACGAAGGAACCGGACGCGGGGACACTGGTGCTGGAGTTTACCGACGCGCCGTTGCGGCTGGTGGACTGGACGGTGATCGACCCCCAGGGCGTGCGCACCCGGGTGGCGCTGGTGAACCCCGAGTTCAACACCCCGATCGACCGCCAGCTATTCTTCTTCGACCCGCCCGACTGGGCGCGCGCCCCGCAGTAGGTTCGCCGCCGACCGGCGGCGGAGGGGATGTTTCTTAAAGAAAATGTTGCACAATCGGACGTTTCCCGGCCGCCCAACTTGCGGCAAATCAAGGGATTGGATACCCTGACTGTCATGGGCGAAAAGACCCCACGTCCCCTGATCGGTATCCCGGTCAATCTCGCCAACGACAACCCGCGCCGCATCACGCGGCATACGGCGGGCGAGAAATATATCCGCGCCGCCACCCTGGGCGCGGGCGGGGTCGCCATGCTGATCCCCGCCGCCCCGGAACTGACCGACGTCGACGAGCTGGTGAGCCGGCTCGACGGGCTGCTGCTGACCGGCGGACGGGCCAACGTGGAGCCCCACCATTACGGCGGCAAGCCGTTCCCTGAAGACGAGATCGTCGACCCGGCGCGGGACAACACGGTGCTGCCCCTGGTGCGCGCCAGCATCGACCGCGGGGTACCCGTGTTCGGTATCTGCCGCGGCCACCAGGAGATCAACGTGGCGCTGGGCGGCACGCTGCACTACCGGCTGCACGTCCTGCCCGACACCATGGACCACCGCAGGCCGCAGGATACCGAGGAGATCGACGCCTGGTTCGGCCTGCGCCACGACCTGGCCCTGGCGGCCGAGGGGCTGCTGGCCGGGCTGATCGGCACCACCGAAACCCGGGTCAATTCCCTGCACGGCCAAGGGGTGGACCGGTTGGCCCCGGGCATGGTGGTGGAGGCGCGGGCCCCGGACGGGGTGATCGAATCCATCCGGCTGGACGATCCGGACCGCTTCTGTGTCGGGGTGCAGTGGCACGCGGAGTGGAACTACGACGATCACATGCTGGCCCGAGCCCTGTTCGAAGCCTTCGGCGAGGCGGCGCGCCGCTACCACGCGCGCAAAACCGGCCGGGTGGCGGCGCCCCGAGTCGGCCGTGTGGCGTGATCCGCAATCTGTCCCGATGCGACGGTCCCGACCCATAGCCCTTGGATTTCCTGGATCGTTTCGGAACCGGTGCGAATAGCAACCTGGAACATAAATTCGTTACGACTGCGGATCGATACCCTGCGGCGGGTGGTCGAAACGATCCGTCCCGATGTGGTCTGCCTGCAGGAAACCAAGGTTCGGGACGAAGAATTTCCACTCATGGATGTGCGCGCGCTGGGCTTCAACCACGTGCTCTACCATGGCATGCCCAACTATAACGGCGTCGCCATCCTGTCGAAAGCTCCGTTGAAACAATTGGTTACGGTCGACTGGTGCGAGCGGGACGACTGCCGCTACCTGAGCGCCCGGCTGCCCGGTGGGGCGGTCCTTCACAACTTTTACGTTCCCGCGGGAGGAGACGTTCCGGACCCGGAACAAAATGACATGTTTGCCCACAAGCTTCGTTTCCTGGACGAAATGATCCACTGGTTCGACGGGCAGAAACCGGGCAGGGCCATCCTCGTCGGCGACCTCAACATCGCCCCGCTGGAAACGGATGTCTGGTCGCACAAACAACTACTTAAGGTCGTCAGCCACACTCCGGTCGAGGTGGAGCGGCTGGGCCGGGTGATGGCGGCGCATCGGTGGGTGGACGCGGTGCGCCACATCGTTCCGCCTTCGCAACAGCTCTATTCGTGGTGGTCCTACCGTAATCGCACCTGGCCGGGGGACGACCGCGGCCGCCGGCTCGACCATGTCTGGGTCACCCCGGCGCTCGCCGGGCGGGTGAAGGACGCCGCCGTGCTGCGCGAGGCGCGGGGCTGGGACCGCCCCTCCGACCACGCCCCCGTCTGGGCCGACATCGACCTTATGTAAGGAACCAGGGATCGTTGAGCCTGGCCCGCCCCGCTCCCCCACCCGGCCACCCGATGACTGTATCTTGTTTCTGACCGTAAAAGCAGCGGGCGACAAGCCGCGTCTCTTCCCGCCGCCGCTGGTTATCTCGCTGAAATAATTGAGATATTTTGCAAGCATCGGGGGGCTTGACGACACGCGGCGGCGTTCCTAAATGGAATCGCGCGGCGGCGCCCGTCCGGGGCCGCTGCGCAACCGAACCGGGTCCGGCCCATGCGGGCGGGCCCATCCAGACGCGATATTGCTCAAAGGAGGATATCCATGCGCAGCTTCGACTTTACTCCGCTGTTCCGTTCCACCGTCGGCTTCGACCACCTGTCGCGGCTTCTCGATGACGCCATGGCGACCGCCGACGCGGCGGACAACTATCCGCCCTACAACATCGAAAAGTCGGGCGAGGACGCCTACCGCATCACCCTCGCGGTGGCCGGATTCGGACCCGACGACCTGGAAGTGACGGCCCGCGAGAGCACCCTGGCGGTGCGCGGCCGGCTGAAGGACGAGCCCGAGGCGCGGGCCTATCTGCACCGCGGCATCGCCGGGCGCGCCTTCGAGCGCCGCTTCCAGATCGCCGATCATATCCGGGTCGCCGGTGCGGACCTGGAAAACGGCCTGCTGCACATCGACCTGGTGCGCGAGGTGCCCGAGGCGCTCAAGCCCCGCACCATCGAAATCCAGGTGGCGGGCCAGCCCAAACGCATCGGCAAGGCCGCCTGAGGCAGTCCTGCACGTCGAACCGCAGAACGGCGGCGCCCTTCGGGGCGCCGCTTCGCTTTTGCGGGGTCGGAGGGCGATGCCCGGCACACTGCCGGTATACGGAATCCCGCGCCCGACCATGACAAACCCCGCCCGCGGGTCGTCCGCCTACCGGTCGCTCAGGGCCTTCTGAAGCTGCTGGGTGGTGCGTTCCAGCCGATGGGCCAGCTCGCGCATGATCTCCACCGCCATCTGGGGAAATTCGCTGATCATGCGCAGGAACAGGTCCTTCGAGATGACCAGCGTCGTCACCGCGTCCACCGCCCGAACGGTGGCGGTGCGCGGCACGTCGCACAGGATGGCGATCTCGCCGATGACGTCATGCTTGCCGAGCCGCGCCACCACCAGCTCGCCGCCGGGCGTGTCCACGATCACGTCGGCGTCGCCCGAAAGGATCACATAGGCGGCGTCGCCCGGATCGCCCTGGCGGAACAGATCCTGTCCGGCGCTGAAGATCACCCGTTCACTGGCGAAGGCGAGCAGCTTGAGCCGCGACGGCTCCATCTTCGCGAACAGCGGGATGTTGCGCAGCAGTTCGACTTCCTCGTTGAGGCTCACGGCATGTCCTCCCTCAAGCCCATTCCGATCCCGCCGGTCCGGCCCGCCTCATTCCGCGCCGATCAGCTCGGCGAGCGCGCTGCCGGGACGGTTGAGATCGTCGAACCGGCCCTGCTCCGCCACCCGCCCCGAGCGCACGACGAGGACCCTGTCGAAATCCTTCGCCAGCGAGGCGCGGTGCAGCGCCCACACGATCCCGCGCCCCTTCAGGCTGGCGAGAAGCCGGTCGACGACCCGCGCGCCGCTCGCCGCATCGAGCGCGGCTGTAGCCTCGTTCAGGATCAGCAGGTCGGGCCGCTTGAGCAGCGAGCGCGCCAGCGCCAGCTTCTGGCGCTGCGCCGGCGACATCCGGCCGCCGCCGATGCCGACCTGGAAATCGAGCCCGACCGCGGTCACCGAATCGCGCAACTCCAGCGCGTCCACCACCTCGCTGATCACCGCCCGCACCCGGTCGGCGCCGCGCGCGTGGCCATAAACCAGCTTGCCGAAGACGATGTTCTCCTGCAACGTCGCCGCGACGGTGAACCGCTCGACGTCGAAGCGCTCCACCGCGCCGGCGAGGTCGGCCGGCAGGTTCTCGATGAACAGCGTGCGCGCCGCCAAGAGGCGCTCGCGGAACGTGTCGTCGATCACGTCGAGCCGGTGGCGGGCGGGCGACAGGCGGAACGGCAGCGACAGCAGCATCGTGCGCTCGTCGTTCTTGAGCGCCCCCGTGCCGTCGCGGGCGATGCGCGCCAGCAGCGCCTGGTATTCGGGCAGCGCCTCGGCGGAGATGAACGAATAGCGCTCGAAGAACTCGTGGCCGGGCGGCAGATCGGCGAACAGCTCGACCATGGTCGAGGCCACCTGGTGCCCGGCGTCGAGGAACGTGTCCGTCAGCCCGGCAAGATCGAGGACGCGCAGCACGTAAGGATGCTCGGCCAGCCGCTCCAGGTCGAAGGCGTTGCCCACCGGGCGGCCGAACAGCAGGTTTTCGCCCACGGTCGCGTTGTCGTTGTAGCGGGTGCTGTCGAATATCTCCACCAGCGAGCTGAGCGCCGGGTCGGTCAGTCGCTCGAGGAAGCGGTGGCGCGCCGCCAGGATCTTGCCGGCGAGATCGGGCCGCGCCGCCGGGTCGATGGTGCCGCGCATGCCGAACTGGTAGACGTCGGTCTCCATGTCCACCAGGCGCAGGACATCGAGCACCCGGGCTGTCATCGCGTCGGCGTTTTCCACCCCGGCAGCCTGGTAATCGATCCAGTCGGCGGATACGTCGTCGGTGGCGTTGCCCGCCTTCTCCGCCTCGGCGAGGAAGCGCGCATGGGCGGCCCCGGCCTCGCCGCCGGGGGGACGCGTGTCCATGGGCCGGTGCTTCAGCCCGTAGAGCAGGTTGTCGCGCACCGAGGCGGAGAAGAGGTGCGCGTTGGGCCCCACATAGGCCATGCGGCGCCCGGTGACCGCCTCGGGCAGGTCGGTCAGCCGGGCCCCGCCCACGGTCAGCGTGCCGGCGGTGGGGGCCAGCAGCCGCGCCAGCATCTGTACCAGCGCGTCCTTGCCGCTGCCCCCGGCGCCAACCAGCGCGACGCGCTCGTTGACCGGGATGCGCGCCGACACCCCCTCGACCAGCACATGGCCGGTATCGTCCTCGAGCCGCAGCCCGCCGGCGACGATCTCGCCCGCCAGCGGCATCACCCGCTCGGGTTCGGCGAGCTGCTTTTCCGCATCCATGATACCGGGCGGGTCGAACTGCTCCACCACCTGCTCGTACTTGATGCGCGCGTCCTCGCGCTGCTGGTAGTGGTTGAGCAGCTCCTTCCACGGCGCCGCCAGATCCTTGTGCGCGGCGATCACCGCGACCAGCGTACCGAGTTCCAGTCTGCCCTTGATCACCAGGTAGCCGCCGAACGAATAGAAGAAGAACGGTCCGAGATGGTTGACGCTGTTGTTGATGAACTTGATGACGAATTTCCACAGGTAGATCCGATAGCGCGTCTCGAACACCTGGCCGAGCCGGCGCGAGAACTCGGCCAGTTCGAACCGGGCGGTGTTGTGAACGTGTATCTCGGCGATGCCGGCCACCGTTTCGCCGATGCGCTCGCTCAGCGAACGCACCAGCCGCACCCTCTGCTTGCCGAGCGCGTTCACCTTGCGCTGCAGCTTGGGCACCACGTAGAACTGGATCGGATAGAACGCCACCGCCGCCAGCGCCAGCCACACGTTCTGGTACAGGACGAAGGCGAAGATCACCAGCAGCGTGCCGCCCTGGAACACGGGCAGCGCGAAGGCGTCGCCGATGAACCCGCCCAGCGGCTCCACCTCGGCGTTGATCATCTGGATGATCTCGCCCGAGCCCACCTTGCGGAAGGCCGGCTGGGGAAAGCGCAGCACCCGGGCGTAGAGCTCGTAGCGCAGCCGGCGCAGCATGCGCTCGCCGGAGAGCCCCTTGGAGACGTTGATGGCGTACTTGAACGACTGGTTGACCAGCACGAGGAAGAGGAATACCCCGCACAGCGCGAACAGATATGTCGTCTGGGTCAGCGAGAATCCTGCAATTTCGACCGGAAAAGCGATTTTTGTGCCCTGGATCGCCTCGTTCACGATCCGCTTGGGCACGTCGTAGAACATGAACAGAAAGGGAAAAGAACAGGCGGAAAGCAGGGTGATGAGCACCTGCTGGCGCATGCTGTAGCGCAGGATATAGCGGTAAATGCTGCGTTCCACCGTCGCGCCTCCCCCGCGCACGCCGGGCCTCCCTCCGGCTTTGTACGCCAGCGCCGACGGCGCGTCCATTGAAACGGCTGGAAAAACCGTCGGTCGAACGCTCTTCCGGCCGGTCCTTCGTCTGTGCCATAGTCCGCTCAAGAACCGGCCGGAAAACACCGAGAGGCGACCGGGCAAAAAAGGAAAGGGCACGGACATGGCACAGCGGGTGCTGATCTACAGCCATGACAGCTTCGGTCTCGGCCATCTGCGCCGCTGCCGCGAAATCGCGCACGCGCTGGTTGCCGCGCATCCGGACCTGTCGGTGCTGCTGCTGTCCGGCTCGCCCATCATCGGCAGCTTCGGCTTCCGTCCCCGGGTGGACTTCGTGCGCATCCCCGGCGTGATCAAGCTGCGCAGCGGCGAATACACGTCCCAGAGCCTGCGCATGCAGGTGGAGGAGACGCTGGCGCTGCGCGCCTCCATCATCCACCAGGCGGCCGAGAGTTTCGAGCCGGACGTGTTCATCGTCGACAAGGAACCGCTCGGCCTGCGCGGCGAGGTGAGCGAGACGCTGGAGATGCTGTCCGCGCGCGGCGTGCCGCTGGTCCTCGGCCTGCGCGACGTCATGGACGAACCGGCGCTGCTGGCGCCGGAATGGGAGCGCAAGAACGTGTTGCCGGCGCTGACCGGGCTCTACGACGAAATCTGGATCTATGGCCTGCCCCAGGTGTGCAACCCGCTGGCGGAGATCGATCTGCCCCGCGCGGTACACCGCAAGACCGTCTATACCGGCTATCTGCGCCGCAGCCTGGACGACAAGAGCCGGCCGCGCACCCCCGATCCGCCGTTCGACGAGCCCTATCTTCTGGTCACCGCCGGCGGCGGCGGCGATGGCGAGGCGCTGGTGGACTGGGTGCTGCGCGCCTATGAGCACGACCGCCCGGCCCCGATGCCGGCGCTGATCGTGCTCGGCCCGTTCATGCAGCCCGAATCGCAGGCGGCGTTCATGGAGCGGGTGGCGCTTCTGCCGCACGTCGAGGCCATCGCCTTCGATCCCGGCATCGAGACCCTGATCCGGCACGCCGCCGGCGTGGTCGCCATGGGCGGCTACAACACGTTCTGCGAGATCCTGTCCTTCGACAAGCCGGCGCTGCTGGTGCCGCGCACCGTGCCACGGCGCGAGCAGGTCATCCGTGCGCGCCGCGCCGCCGAGCTGGGGCTGGTGGTGTGCCTCGAGGACGACGGGATCCGCGACGCGCAGCTCATGGCCACCGCGCTGCGCCACCTGCCGCAGCAGCGCCGCCCGTCCGAGGTGGTGCTGCCCGGCCTGCTCGACGGGCTGGAGAACGTCAACCGGCTGGTGGACCGGCTGGCGGCCGGTCACGACCGGCGGCGGGTCTCCGTCGCCGGGCAGGTTTAGGGAGAGAAAATGAGCGGCGCGGTCGCCTTCGTTCTCAAGGGCTATCCGCGCCTGTCCGAGACTTTCGTCGCCCAGGAAATCCGGGCGCTGGAGCGGGCCGGGCTCGATATCCGCATCGTCTCGCTGCGCCATCCGACCGACCGCGCCGTACATCCGGTGCACCGCGAGATCCGCGCCCCCGTCCTCTATCTGCCCGAATATCTCTACCGGGAACCGCGGCGGGTATGGCGCGCCCTCGCCGCGGCGCGCACCCTGCCGGGTTTCCGCGCCGCCCGCATATTGTTCCTGCGCGATCTCGTGCGCGACCCGACGCCCAACCGGGTACGCCGCTTCGGACAGGCCGCCGTGCTGGCGGCCGAACTGCCCGCGGGCGTCGTCCGGCTGCATGCCCATTTCCTGCACACCCCCGCCAGCGTGGCGCGCTATGCCGCCATCATGCACCGCCTGCCGTGGAGCGCCTCGGCCCACGCCAAGGACATCTGGACCACCCCGACCTGGGAAAAGCGCGAAAAGCTGGCCGACTGCCTCTGGCTGACCGCCTGCTCGGCCGCGGCGCGCGATCACCTGGCGGCGCTGGCGCCCGATTCCGACCGGGTGATGCTGGCCTACCACGGCATCGACCTGGCGCGCTTTCCGCCGCCGCCAGCCCCGCGTGGCCACCGCGACGGCGGCGACGCGCACGACCCGGTGGTGCTGCTGACCGTCGCCCGCGCAGTGGAGAAAAAAGGGCTCGACCTTGTTCTCGACGCGCTGGCGCGGCTGCCGGCGCATCTCCACTGGCGCTGGGTGCACGTGGGCGGCGGGCCGCTGAAAAAGGCGCTGCGTCGCCGGGCCGGACGGCTCGGCATCGCGGCGCGCATCGACTGGCAGGGCGCACTGGCGCAGGAAGGGGTGATCGCGGCGTACCGCGCCGCCGACCTGTTCGTGCTGGCGAGCCGGGTGGCGCGCGACGGCGATCGCGACGGGCTGCCCAACGTTCTGATGGAAGCGCAGAGCCAGGGGCTCGCCGTGCTTGCCACCCGCGTCTCCGCCGTGCCGGAGCTGGTGGAGGACAGCGTCACCGGCGCGCTGGTGCCGCCCGACGACGCGGACATGCTGGCCGCCGCCCTGGCGGCGCTGATCGCCGATCCGCCGCGGCGCGGCGTCCTCGCGGCCGCGGGCGCGCGGCGGGTGCGCGAGCGCTTCGCCGCCGAAGCGGCGCTGGCGCCGCTGGCCCGCCGCTTCGCCGGCGACGGGTTCGCCGTGACACTGCCCGCGCGAGACGCGCCGCCCCCCCTGCCGGCCGCCCGCAGCGCGTGAGGGGACTCATGGGATCGGCCTTCGACTGGCCCGCAGAGCGCATCGCCATCCCGGCCGGGCGAAACGCGAGCCGGGGGTCGGGATGCGACACCGGCCCCGGATCGGCGTGGCGCGCCGTCCGGGGCGACAGCCCGCGCGTGGCGTGAATGCGCATCGCCTTCTACGCCCCCATGAAGCCGCCCGATGCGGCACGTCCGTCGGGCGACCGCCGCATCGCCCGGCTGCTGATGCGGGCCCTGCGGGCGAGCGGCCACCGGGTCGCGCTGGCGTCCGCCTTCCGGACCTGGCAGGACGCGCCCGACGCCACCCGCCAGGCACGGCTGGCCGACACCGGCGCGCGGCTGGCGGCGCGGCTGCTGCGCCGCTGGCAGGGAACGCGGCGCGACGAGCGGCCCGACCTGTGGCTCACCTATCACGTCTATTACCGGGCACCGGACTGGCTGGGGCCGGCGGTGGCCGACGCGCTGGGCATTCCCTACGTGATCGCCGAGGCAAGCCACGCGCCCAAGCGCGCCGGCGGCCCGTGGGCGGTGGGTCACGCCGGCGCCGAGGCAGCCATTCGCCGCGCCGACGCGCTGCTCGGGCTCAACGCCTTCGACGCCGGCTGTGTGACGCCGTTGCTGGACGATCCGGCGCGGCTGGTGCCGCTGGCGCCGTTCCTCGACCACGTGCCGTTCGCCGCGGCGTGCGCCCGCCGCGCCGACCACCGGCGCGCGGTGGATGACGCCTTCGGATTCGAGCCGGCGACGCCGCTGCTCGTCACCGTCGCCATGATGCGCGCCGGCGACAAGCTGGCGTCCTACCGGCTGCTGGGAACGGCGCTGGCAGGGATCGCGGACCGGCCGTGGCGGCTGCTGGTGGTGGGGGACGGGCCGGCGCGCGCCGACGTGGCGGCGGCGCTGGCGCCGCTGGGCGACCGGGTGGCGTGGGCCGGCGAACGCCCGCCCGACGCGCTGCCCGCGCTGGTGGCGGCGGGCGATCTGTTCGTCTGGCCCGCCCTGCGCGAGGCCTATGGCATGGCTTTGCTGGAGGCGCAGGCCGCCGGGACCCCGGTGGTGGCGGGGCGCACGCTCGGCGTGCCCGCCATCGTGCGCGACGGCCAGACCGGGCTGCTGACGCAGGAAGGGAATGCGGACGAATTCGCCGCGGCGGTGACCGCGCTGCTCGACGACCCGGCGTGCCGCACCATGTTCGGCGACAATGCCCGCGCCACGGTGGCGCGCGATCATTCCATCGCCGCCGCGCGGCGTGCCATCGACAGGGCGCTGTCTGTCGCGCGGACGCATTATCCGCCGGCACGGATCCGGGTTGGTTGACAAATGAGCGCCGCATGACCCGCATTCCCGTCGCCCTGATCCGCCATGCGCCGACGCCGTGGAACGAGGCGCGCCGGCTGCAGGGCCGCACCGACGTTCCGCTCAGCGAACGCGGGCGCGAGGCCGCCGGGCGCTGGACCCTGCCGGCGGACTATCGTGCGTTCGAGTGGGTGGCGAGCCCGCTGATCCGCGCCCGGCAGACCGCCGCGCTGCTGGGTCTGTCGCCGCCCGCCGAGCCCGCCATCGTCGAGATGGACTGGGGAGACTGGGAAGGCTTCACCGGCGTCGAACTGCGCGAGAAGTACGGCGAGGAGTTCGACAACCGCGCGGCGCAGGGCATCGACCTGCGCCCGCACGGCGGCGAGAGCCCGCGCGACGTGCGCGCCCGCGTTGCCGAATGGATGGCGCGCATCGCCGCCGCGGGCCGTCCCACCGGCGCGGTGACGCACCAGGGGGTGATCCGCGCCGCGCTGTCGCTGGCCACCGGCTGGAACATGGTCCGGAAGCCGCCCTTCGACATGAACTGGGAAAGCGTGCACCTGTTCTATGTCCGCGCCGACGGCACGGTGGAGATCGCCCGCCTCAATATCAGCCTGCTGCCGGACGAGGGGACGGATGAATAGCGCCGATCCGCCGCGCCGGGGAACGCCTTGCCCGCGGCCCTTCGATACGGCCCGCCGGACCTGCCCGGGACGAACGGCCGGGGGCGATCCGTTCGTGCCGAGGGGCCGCCGGGCGCATACCGGTGGCGTATCGACGCATCGCACACGATACCGGCGACCATCGTTCTTCCCGTCGTCCGGACGAAGGCGCCGCCCATGATCGTGCGGCCGCGGCTGCTGTTCTACGTCCAGCACCTGCTGGGCATCGGTCACCTGAAGCGGGCGGCGACGCTGGCGCGCGCGCTGGAGCGGCACGGCATTGCCGTCACGCTCGTCTCGGGCGGGCAGCCGGTACCGGGACTCGACATCGGCGATGCCGTCATGGTGCAGCTCGACCCGGTACGCACCGGCGACATCACCTTCACCCGGCTGGTCGACGACGACGGCAACGAGGTGGACGAGTCCTTTCGCGCCGCAAGGCGGGCGCGGCTGCTCGAAGCCTTCGCCGCCACCCGGCCGCACGTGGTGGTGACCGAGCTGTTCCCGTTCGGCCGCCGCCAGCTGCGCGGCGAGATCATGCCGCTGGTAGAGGCGGCGGAGACGGCGCGCCAGCGCCCGGCGCTGGTATCGTCCGTGCGCGACATCCTGGTGGAGCCGTCGCGTCCCGAGCGCCGCATCGAGATGGTGGAAACGGTCGAGCGTCATTTCGACCTGGTGCTGGTACACGGCGACGCCACGCTGATCCCGTTCGGCGAGACCTTCCCGCTGGCCGACCGCATCCGCGGCCGCATCCGCTATACGGGCTATGTGGTGGAGCCGCCGCCGGCGCGCCGGGGACCGCAGGGCACCGACGAGGTGATCGTTTCCGCCGGCGGCGGGGCGCTGTCCGAACCGCTGCTGAAGACCGCCATCGCCGCGCGCCCGTCGACGCCGGCGAGCGGGCTGGTCTGGCGGCTGCTGGCGGGTCCGGCCCTGCCCGCCGACGCCTTCGACCGCATCCGCGCCGCTGCCGCCGATCCGAACATCGTGGTCGAGCGGGCGCGGCCCGACTTCACCACCGTGCTGGCCAACTGCACCCTTTCCATCTCCCAGGGCGGCTACAACACGGTGATGGAGGTGCTGGCCGCCCGCTGCCGCGCCGTCGTGGCCCCTTACGCCGGCGGACGCGAGACCGAGCAGACCCTGCGCGCCCGTCTGCTGGCCCGCCGCGGCGCGTTCGCGGTGGTGGAGGAGCGCGACCTGTCGCCGGCCGCCCTCGCTGCGGCCGTCGGTCATGCGCTCGCCGGTCCGCGACCGGACGCGGCCGGCATCGATACCGGCGGCGCCGAAACCAGCGCGCGCATCCTCACCGACCTGGCGCGCGAGCGTGCCCGCGCCGCATGAGCGAACACCGTTATCCGAAGCGCGGGCTGGTGGCCGACTACGTGCGCGCCGGGGCCGGCCTCGCCATGACGGCGGGGCCGCTGCTGGTGGCGCCGGTGGGCGCGGCGGCAGGCGCCCTGCTCGGCGGCTGCGCCGTGCTGTTCGCGGTCTTCGGCGTGCGCACCGCGCTGCGCCAGTCGAGCCGCGTGGTGGCGGACGAGGCCGGTTTGCGCATTGAAAGTCCGTTCGCGCGGCGCCTCGCCTGGCGCACGCTTTCCGGCATGCGGCTGCGCTACTTCGCCACCCGGCGCGGCCGCGGGGCCGGGTGGATGCAGCTTACCCTGCGCGCCTCGGGTGTGACCGTGCGGCTGGATTCGACGCTGGAGGGATTCCCCGCCATCGTCCGCCTGGCCGCCCGCGCCGCGGGTGAGAACGGTGTCCGTTTCGCGCCGGGAACGCTGGATAACCTGTGCGCTTTCGGCGTAATTTTAGCCGACGACAAAACCGGCCGCGAGGGGCGGAAATGACCGACCTGCTGTCCGTCGAGGACCTGCGAATCGACTTCCGTGTCCACAGCGCCACAATCCGCGCGGTGGACGGGGTATCGTTCCGCGTGCCCGAGGGCCGCACCGTGGCGCTGGTGGGCGAGTCGGGTTCGGGCAAGTCGGTGGTATCGCAGGCCGTCATGGGCATCCTGCCCGGATCGGCGCAGATCGTGTCCGGGCGCATCCTCTTCTCCGACCCCAACAGCGACGGCCCGGCCATCGACATCGTCGCCCTGCCGGTCGACGGGCCGGGCATGCGCTCCATCCGCGGCGGGCGCATTTCCATCATCTTCCAGGAGCCGATGACATCGCTGTCGCCGCTGCACACGGTGGGCGACCAGGTGGGCGAGGCGTTGCACCTGCACCGCAAGGCGCGGCCCGAGGAAGGACGCGAGCTGGTGCACGACATGCTGCGCCTGGTGGGGTTTCCCGACCCGGGCCGGGCCATGCGCACCTATCCGTTCGAGCTGTCCGGGGGGCTGCGCCAGCGCGCCATGATCGCCATGGCGCTGGTGTGCCGCCCGGCGCTTCTGATCGCCGACGAACCGACCACCGCGCTCGACGTCACCATCCAGGCGCAGATCCTGAAGCTGATCGGGGACCTGCAGGCCGAATTCGGCATGGCGGTGTTGATGATCACCCATGACCTCGGCGTGGTCGCCAACGTGGCCGACGAGATCGTGGTCATGTACCAGGGCCGGGTTATGGAGCGCGGCACGCTGGACGACATCTTCGCCGATCCGCGCCACGACTACCTGAAGGCGCTGCTGCGCGCGGTGCCCCGCTTCAACATGGCGCCGGGCGAGCGGCTGATCCCGTTGCGCGAGATCGAGCCGACCACCGGTCACCTGCTGGCCGACAAGGAGCCGTGGCCAGCGGAAGCCTCGGCGGCGCCGCTGCTGCGCGTGGAAGGACTGGCCAAGCGCTTCCGGCCGCGCAAGGGCGGGCTGCTGGGCGGCGGCGAGACGCAGGATGTGATCGCCGTCGACGACGTGAGCTTCACGGTGGAACGCGGCAAGTGTCTCGGCATCGTCGGCGAGAGCGGCAGCGGCAAGACCACGGTGAGCAAGCTGGTGCTGCGCGCGCTCGATGCCGACGCCGGACGCATCGTGTTCAACGACCGCGGCACCGAGGTGGAGTTGACGGCGCTGCACGACAGCGCCCTGCTGCCCTATCGTCGGCGCATGCAGTTCATCTTCCAGGACCCGTTCGGATCGCTCAACCCGCGCATGACCGCCTTCGACCTGATCAGCGAACCGCTGGCGGTACACCGGGTCGGCGACGCGGCGTTCCGCTCCGAGATGGTGCGCGAGCTGATGGGGCTGGTCGGGCTCGATCCCCGCTTCCTCAACCGCTACCCGCACAGCTTCTCGGGCGGGCAGCGCCAGCGCATCGGCATTGCCCGCGCGCTGGCGCTCAAGCCCGACCTGCTGCTGTGCGACGAGCCGGTGTCGGCGCTGGACGTCTCGGTGCAGGCGCAGATCCTCAATCTGCTCAAGGACCTCCAGAAGAAGCTCGACCTCACCTATATCTTCGTTTCGCACAACCTGGCGGTGGTCGACTACATCGCCGATACCATCGCCGTCATGTGCGCCGGGCGAATCGTCGAGCTGGCGCCCCGCGCCGCCCTGTTCCGCCGCCCGGTGCATCCCTATACCCGGGCGCTGCTGTCCGCCGTGCCCGAGCCCGATCCCGGCGCGCGGCTCGATCTCGGCGCGCTGATGGAAGGGCGCGCCTCCGACCCCGCCGCCTGGCCGCTGCCCTTCACCATCGACGCTTATACCCGCGGCAGCGTCGGGCTGGTCGACCTGGGCGGCGGGCACTTCGTGCGCGCCGACCGCCGTGCCGATCTGAAGGATGCCGCCGCATGACGCGGTTCCGGTTTCCGGTTGTGGCGCTGCTGGCGATCGTCACCGCTACAGTGCCGGCTGCCGCCAGGGACGCCATCGAGCCGCCGTTCCTGATGGGGCGGGTAACCGCGGGCGAGCTGCCGCCGGTGGCGGCGCGGCTGCCGGAGAATCCATCGGTGGTGCACTTCGCCGGCGAGCGGAAGGCGGGGCGCCATGGCGGCGACATGCGCCTGCTGCTGGCGCGCTCCAAGGACGTCCGCATGATGGTGGTCTATGGCTATGCCCGGCTGGTGGCATGGACGCCCGACTTCCATTTGGTCCCCGACATCGCCGAAGCGGTGGAGGTGCAGGACGGCCGCCGCTTCACCTTCCGGCTGCGCACCGGCCACCGCTGGTCCGATGGACAGCCCTTCACCAGCGAGGATTTCCGCTACTGGTGGGACGACATCGCCAACAATCGCCGGCTGTCGCCTGCCGGCCCGCCGTCGGAGATGCTGGTGCAGGGCAGGCCGCCGCGCTTCGAGGCGGTGGACGAGCGCACGGTGCGCTTCACCTGGGACGAGCCCAACCCCGACTTCCTGCCGGCGCTGGCCGGCGCCGCGCCGCTCTACATCTACCGGCCCGCCCACTACCTGAAGCGGTTCCACGAGAAATACGCCGAACCGAAGCGGCTGGCCGAGAGGGTCAAGCGCGCGGGCCAGCGCAACTGGGCGGCGCTGCACAACAGGCGCGACAACCAGTACCGCAACGACAACCCGTCCCTGCCAACCCTGCAGCCGTGGGTCGCGCAGACGCGCCCGCCGACGCAGCGTTTCGTCTTCGCCCGCAACCCCTACTACCACCGCATCGACGCGAACGGGCGCCAGCTTCCCTACATCGACCGCGTGATCGTCAACATCGCCGACGCCAAGATCGTGCCGGCCAAGACCGCGGCGGGGGAATCGGACCTGCAGGCGCGCGGCCTGCATTTCAGCGACTACACCTTCCTCAAGCGCGGCGAGAAGAGCCACGACCGGTACATCCGCCTGTGGCGCACGGTGAAGGGCGCGCACATCGCGCTCTATCCCAACCTGAACGCCAACGATCCGCTGTGGCGGGCGCTGTTCCGCGACGTACGCGTCCGCCGGGCGCTGTCGCTCGCTATCGACCGGCACGAGATCAACCAGGTGATCTATTTCGGGCTGGCGCAGGAGGGCGCCAACACGGTGCTGGTGGGAAGCCCGCTGTACCGCGCCGAATACCAGAAGGCGTGGGCCCGGTTCGACCCCCGGCACGCCAACGCGCTGCTCGACGCGGCCGGGCTGACGAAGCGGGACGACCGCGGCATCCGCCTGCTGTCCGACGGCCGCCCCGCCGAGCTGGTGGTGGAAACGGCGGGCGAGGACACCGAACAGGCCGACGTGCTGGAGCTGATCCGGGACGGCTGGCGGCGCATCGGCTTCAAGCTGCACATCCGCCCGAGCCAGAGGGAGCTGTTCCGCAATCGCATCTTCGCCGGCGAAACGCTGGTCTCGGTCTGGTCCGGCTACGAGAACGGCCTGCCGACCCCGCGGATGAGCCCGGCCGAATTCGCCCCCACCTCGCAACAACAGCTGCAATGGCCGAAATGGGGCCAGCATTTCCAGACCAGCGGCGCGGTGGGCAAGGCGCCCGCAGACCCGGCGGCGCGCGAACTGCTGCGTCTCTACCGGAGCTGGCGCGTCGCCGCCACCGCGCCGCAGCGCGAGCGCATCTGGCACCGCATGCTGGAAATCAACGCCGAGGAGGTGTTTTCCATCGGCGTCATCTCCGGCGTGCCCCAGCCGGTGGCGGTGTCGTCGGATTTGCGCAACGTGCCCGCCGCGGGCATCTACAACTGGGATCCGGGCGCGTTCTTCGGTATGTACCGGCCGGACACGTTCTGGTTCGAGAAGCCGCGCACCGCGGACGCCGCTCCCGCGCCTGCGAAGAAGAAGAAAAAGAAGAACAAGCGGAAAGGCGGAGGGGGGTAGAACACGTGTTCGGTTATCTGGTGCGCCGCGTACTCGTCATGATCCCGACGCTGATCGCCATCAGCGCCATCGTATTCGTCATCATCCAGCTCCCGCCCGGCGATTACCTGTCGTCCTACGTCGCCGAGCTGCAGTCCCAGGGCGAGCAGGTCAGCGCCGACAAGATCGCCTTCCTGCGCGAACAGTACGGCTTCGACCGGCCGCTGTGGCAGCAGTACGCGGTGTGGGTCGGCGGTATGCTGACCGGCGATTTCGGCTATTCCTTCGAATACAGCCTGCCGGTGCGCGAGGTGGTGGGCGACCGGCTGTGGCTCAGCTTCATCGTCTCGTTCTCCACCATCCTGTTCGCCTGGGCGGTGTCGTTCCCCATCGGCGTCTACTCGGCGGTGCGCCAGTATTCGGTCGGCGACTACGCGCTGACCTTCATCGGCTTCCTCGGGCTGGCGACGCCCAATTTCCTGCTGGCGCTGGTGCTGCTCTATTTCGCCAACACCTGGTTCGGCACCTCCATCGGCGGGCTGATGGACCCGGCGTTCATCGGCCAGCCGTGGAGTTGGGCCAAGATGGTCTCGGTGCTGGAGCACCTGTGGGTGCCCGTGGTGGTGATCGGCACCTCCGGCACCGCGGGCATGATCCGCCGCCTGCGCGCCAATTTGCTGGACGAGCTGCAGAAGCAGTACGTGGTCACCGGCCGCGCCAAGGGGCTGCCGCCGGTTCGGCTGCTGATCAGGTATCCGCTGCGCATGGCGCTCAACCCGTTCATCGCCGATATCGGCAACCTGCTGCCGCAGGTGATCTCGGGCGCCGCCATCGTCTCGGTGGTGCTGTCCCTGCCCACTACCGGGCCCATGCTGCTGCAGGCGCTGCGCAGCCAGGACATGTACCTGGCCGGCTCGTTCCTCATGTTCCTCGCCGCCCTGACCGTGGTCGGCGTGTTCCTGTCCGACCTGGCGCTGGCGCTGCTCGATCCGCGCATCCGCCTCGAAGGAGGCATGCGGCGATGAGCGCCGGCGGACCGGGACGGCTGGAACACTGGGTTTCGCCCGAGCCCTTCGCGCCGCAGGCGGCGGAGGCGCTGACGCCGGAGCAGGAGCGCTATTACATGGCCACCCAGTGGCGGCTCATGTGGTGGAAGCTCAGGCGTCACAAGCTGGCGGTGATCTCGGGGCTGGTGCTGCTGGCGATGTACGCCTCGATCCTGATCAGCGAGATCCTGGCGCCCTACAACCTGCACAGCCGCCACGTGGATCACATCTACGCCCCGCCGCAGGCGGTCCACCTGTTCCACGAGGGCCGCTTCGTCGGCCCGTTCGTCTACGGGCTGAAATACCGCCTCAACATGGAGAACCTGAAGCGCGAGTACAGCGACGACACCACCAGGGTCGAGCCCATCCGCTTCTTCTGCCGCGGCGGGGAATACGCGCTGTGGGGCCTGGTGGAGATGCGCTTCCACCTCGTGTGCCCGGCCGAGGGAGGCACGCTGTTCCTGCTCGGCACCGACCGGCTGGGGCGCGACATGCTCTCGCGCATCCTGATCGGAGCGCGCATTTCGCTCACCGTCGGGCTGCTGGGGATCGCGGTCAGCTTCACGCTGGGCATGATCGTCGGCGGGCTGGCCGGCTATTACGGCGGCTGGGTGGACAATGCCAGCCAGCGGGTGATCGAGGTGATCCGCTCGTTTCCCGAGCTGCCGCTGTGGATGGCGCTGTCCGCGGCGCTGCCGGTGACCTGGAGTCCCCTCATCGTCTATTTCGGCATCACCATCATCCTCGGGCTGCTCGACTGGACCGGGCTGGCGCGCGCCGTGCGCTCCAAGCTGCTGGCGGTGCGCGAGGAGGACTACGTGACCGCCGCCGTGCTGATGGGGGCGAAGCCGTCGCGGGTGATCGGGCGGCACATGCTGCCGTCGTTCATGAGCCACCTGATCGCCTCGGCGACCCTGTCGGTACCCAACATGATCCTGGGCGAGACGGCGCTCTCGTTCCTCGGCCTCGGCCTGCGCCCGCCCACCACCAGCTGGGGCGTGCTGCTGACCGAGGCGCAGAACATGAACGTGGTGGCCCTCTACCCGTGGCTGATGCTGCCCGTGGTGCCGGTGATCGTGGTGGTGCTCGCCTTCAACTTCCTCGGCGACGGCCTCAGGGACGCCGCCGACCCGTACAAATAGCTGCTACCCCGCCAGCACCATGACGTCGATGGGCTCGGCGAGGCCCTCGACGGCGCGGCCGGCGCGCTCGGTCGTTACTGACGGGCGGCGGTCAGCTTTCCCGCGAAGCCCAGCTTGAGCTGCTCGAACAGGTCCGCACCCTGCCTCTTCATCTTTTCGATATACGCGACCTTGCTCGGATCCAGATACACCCGGTCCTTGTGCCAGTCGCTGCTGCGCCAGTTGGTTGCCGATGGCGGCACGAACCCGTCCGCTTCCGGGTTGAAATAATAGTGAATCGTCAGGGCATCCAGGCTATCCGCGATGCGGTACCCGGCGTAGATGGTGTTGATGGGCACGCGAATCCCGTGGGACTTCACATAGTCCATCACGTCCCGGTAAATCTGCGCGGACCGGTTTGTCGTGGTCATGGGCGAATGGTTGATGAACCAGCAGGCTTGGTTGCCGCCGGCGACCGACTCCCCGGCATAGGCGAAATGCATGTCGTCGCGGAAGCAGGCGGGCAGGGTCTGCCAGCCGGCCATTCCCCGGTTCGCGCCTTCGACATTGATCGAAAACACCACGAGGATCGCCTTGGCGTTCTTCCGCGTATCCACCAGTGCGACGTGATGCATGGGGGTACCCGCCGTCGAAGGACTGATCCTGTGGGACGCAACAGTCCATTTCCCCGCAGGCAACGGTATCTGCTTGCTGCCGATCTGCAGGGAGTCGGTGACGGCCGTCCCCACGGAATAGCGGGCCGTCGCCGTATCCGTCGTCTGGCAGGCCGTTGCCAGAACCGCCGCGGCCATGCACGACACTATGCCAGCCCAACCCGTGCCTGACGTCTTCTTCATTGGGGCCTCCCCTCATCTGCGGTTTTCGGGAAAAAGTTCTTCCCGCAATGAGAGAAAATCAAGCCCTTTTCACGCGCCTTTTTGCCGCGCGCCGCCTACCCCGCCAGCACCATGACGTCGATGGGCTCGGCGAGGCCCTCGACGGCGCGGCCCGGACGCCGCTCGCGCTCGGCGGGCGCGACATAGCCCTGGTCCTGCGCGCGGCGCCATGTCGCCATGTCGGCGAGCGCGCGGACCTTCTCGGCCTTGGTATGCTTTTCCAGCTTGGCGGCGCGGTTCACGGCGCTGCCGATCACCGTGTATTCCAGCCGGTCGGCGGCGCCCACCGCGCCGAACACGATGCGCCCCGTCGCGGCGGCGGCGCCGACGCGGAGCGGCGGCTCGCCCGCCTCGACCCGCGCCGCGTTCCAGGCGTCGGCCTCGTCCATCACCGCGTCGATGGCGGCAATCGCGTCGGCGGCGAACGTGTCGCTGTCGCGCGCGGCGCCGAAGCTCGCCATGATGCCGTCGCCCATGAACTTGTCGATGGCGCCGCCGCGGGCCTGGATCAGCGGCACCATGCGCGCCTGATAGTCGGCCAGCGCCTTCATCAGCACGTCGGGCGGCACCCGGTCAGCGAGTTCCGAGAAGCCGCGGATGTCGGTGAACAGGATGGTGGCCTCGCACGCCACCCCCTCGCCGGCCCGCGCGGCGCGTTCGGCGCCGGTTATGGTGCGCGCCACATCGGGGGCGAAGAAGCGCGAGAGCTGCGCCGCAGCCTGGCTTTCCGCCACCGCGCGCACCAGCAGGCTGCGGGCGCGGCGGATGGCGACGGCGATGATGGCGGTGACGGTGAGGATGGAGATGATCTTGTCCACCTCGGCCCCGATCAGCACGCGGCTCGACGTCATGTAGACCACGTAGTCGCGGGTAATCGGTGCCGTGCCCTGTGTCCCGGCGACGGCGATCAGCACCAGCACCGTCCAGCCCAGCGCGGCGCATATCCCCGCCAGCACCACGAAGCGCGCCTCGAAGCGCAGCGCCCTGAGCGCGATGAAGATGAAGACGTAGAGCAGGGTCGGCGCCTTGAGATAGAACGCCGCCGGCTGCATGTACTGGACGTGGAACGACCAGATCAGCGCCACCAGCAGCGTCATGTCCACCACCACCGACAGGTACAGGATCCAGCGGCTGAGCGCGTGGCGGTGGGCCAGCGCCAGCCGGATCAGGGTGAAGGCGAGATAGAGCCCGAGCGCCCACGGCACCGGCTTGATGGTGGCGTCGTCGGCGAAGGTCTTGGGCGCCAGTGCGTAAAGCGTGCCGAACAGCCCGACCACGCCGAGCTGGAACCAGCCGATCAGCACCTCGCTGGCGTTCTGCTGTTCGCGAATGGCGGCCAGCACCCGTTCCGGCAGCCGTGTGTCCGCGTCGTTCATGGGACACGATCCGCGGGCGCGCGATCGCACCGGCGGAATGGATCGGATTCCAGCATCGCGCTCATGCCGTTCCCCGCTTCGCCAGCCACAGGCTGGAATCGATGGCGCCCGCCTTGCGCGGCAGCCGCGCCACCGTCGAGGCTTCGATGCGATCGGCCATGCGCGTCGCCGCGTAATGGCTGGCGAACAGGATTCCCGCCCCGCCGCCCGCCAGAAGCGCCGCCACGCCCGACTGCTCGTTGTAGCCGCGCCAGCGCCATGCCGCAGGATAGCCGTCGGGCAGGAAGATGTCGTGGAAATGCACGATCACGCCGTGTTCAAGTTTCGGCCAGACGGCCGTGAGCAGCGCGTCCACGTCCGAGCCCGGCACCAGGACGTGGCTCGAATCGACGAACAGCATGTCGCCCGGCGCAAGCTCGGCGGCGATGTCGAGCGCCGCCCGCTGCAACGGCGCGGCGCGGTGTTCGACTCCCGGCGGCAGGGGGGCGCGCGGCGCCGGGTCGATGGCGGTGATGCGCGTGCCGATTTCCCCGTCGGCGGCGGCGCGGGCGAGGAAACGGGTGGAATGGCCGCTGCCCACCTCGATCAGCCGCGTCGGCCGGCGCAATCGCACCATGGCATAGGCGGCAGCCGCATCGAGCGGCGCGAACCAGTGCTGGTTCCAGCGCGGTGCAGGTGCCGGCGCATCGCCGATGGCGGCAAGCTCCGCCGCGAAACCGTCGATGGCGTCGATGTGGGCGGCGAAGGCGTCGCGCTGCGCGGCGAACAGGGGGGTCAGCGCGGCGTAGGCGTCCGCGCCGCTCGCGTCCGCCACCGCAGCGGCATGGCGGTAGGGAATGAAGAACCCGCGCCGGGCGAGACCCAGCACGGTGGCGAGGCCCTGGCAGGCCGTGCGCAGCCGGCGGCGAAGCGTGGGCGCAGGCGGCGCCGCGCTCACGGCCGCAGCGTCATCCCCTCGCGCGCGGCGATGGTACCCGACATGGCATCGTCCGCGGCCCGCTCCACCGCTTCCAGCGCGGCATCGTCGCGGCAGGGGTCGTGATGGAACAGCACCAGCCGCTTCGCGTGCGCGGCGCGGCACAACCGCACCCCCTGCTGCCATGTGGAGTGGCCCCAGCCGGTGAAGCGCGGCAGTTCCTCGTCCGTGTAGGTGCTGTCGTAGATGACGATGTCGGCGCCGTCGATCAGCCCCAGGATGTTGCGATCGGGCACGCCCGGCGTGTGCTCGGTGTCGGTGATGTAGCACACCGCCTTGCCGTCATATTCCACCCGGTAGCCGGTGGCGCCGTTGGGATGGTTCAGCGGCGCGGTGCGCAGCGTCAGCCCGGGGCGCGGGGTCAGCGTTTCGCCGGCGCGGAAGTCGCGATAGGTAACCCGGGCGCGGAACATATCGAGCGGTACCGGGAACAGCGGCGGCGCCATGGCGAGGCGCAGCACCGACTCGATGGACGACCCGGGCACGAGATGACCGGCCCACACGGTGAAGCGGTTCTCCGGCTTGTGGGCGGGGCGGAAAAACGGCAGCCCGACAATATGGTCCCAGTGGGTGTGAGAGAAGAACAGGTCGGCGTCGAGCAGCCTGTCCTGCATCATCTCCTCGCCCAGCAGGCGAATGCCGGTGCCGGCATCGAAAACGAGCCGGTGCGGCCCGCAGCGCATCTCCACACACGACGTGTTGCCGCCGTAGCGCGCCGTCGCCGGTCCGCCGCACGCAATGGATCCGCGCACGCCCCAGAACCGGACGAGAAAGGCGTCGTCATCCGCCACACTGGTCTCCTTCGCCGTCGCCTTGTCCGATCCGCCGCCGCAGTCTGCCGCAAGCGAAGCCGGCGCTCAAATCCCGACGCGCGCCGCACGGCGGAGGAGTGGACGACCGCCGGCACACGGTATATTGCATGGCAGACCGTCAACGGGGAAGAAACCATGGCGAAGCTGGTCACGTTTTCGCGCGGCGGAGCGACCCGGCCGGGGGCGCTGAAGGACGGCCGCGTGCTCGATCTGGCCGACGCCGGCTGCCCGGCGGGTCCGCTGGGCGACCTGGCGGCCATCGTCGAGGGCGGCGGCGGCGCGCTGGCGGCGGTGCGCGCGGCCATTGCCGCATGGTCGGCGGCGGACTATCCGCTCGACGCGGTGAAACTGGAAGCGCCGCTGCGCCGCCCGTCCAAGGTTATCGGCATCGGGCTCAACTACATCGACCACTGCAGGGAGGCGGGGCTGGCGGTCCCCGCCGAGCCGGTGATGTTCACCAAGCACTCCACCGCCGTGAACGGTCCCTATGACGACGTGACGTGGCCGGCGGATCTGTGCAGGGACATCGACTACGAGCTGGAACTCGGCGTGGTGATCGGGCGCAGCGCCCGGCGCGTGGCGGAGAAGGACGCGCTCGATTACGTGTTCGGCTACGCCGTGGTCAACGACGTGTCTGCGCGCGATCTGCAGTTCATCGGTCCCGGCCAGTGGGATCTCGGCAAGTCGCTCGATACGTTCTGCCCGTGGGGCCCGTCCATCGTCACCGTCGACGAGGTGGGCGATCCGCAGTCCCTCGACATGCACCTCAGCGTCAACGGTGTGGAGAAGCAGCGCTCCAGCACGAAGAACATGATCTTCGACGTGGCGCAGCTCATCGCCTATCTCACCCGCGGCATCACGCTGCTGCCCGGCGACCTGATCGCCACCGGCACGCCGTTCGGCGTCGGGCTCGGCATGACGCCGCCCGTCTATCTGAAGGACGGCGACGTGTGCGAGGCGACCATCGAACGGCTCGGCGTCATCCGCAATCGCATGCGCGCGGTTCGCTGACGACACCGCAACGGACATTTCGCGCGTGTGGTTTTCGCAATAAGCGCGAAAATTCTCGTCGTGCGGAGCGGAAAAAGATTGACGCGCCAACCTTGATTCGGTTTCACCTTAATACTGTGCGGATGACGGAACACGCCCGTCCCGCGCGGCAATCTTGGGCGTGAACGCCGCGGCCGGATCGGAACCGGTTTTCAGTCGGGACGACCCGACCGGCGCGGCCCTTGAGAAGGGGTTAGAACCCATGGCAGCTGCGAAGAAGAAGCCGGCGGCGAAGAAGGCCGCCGCGAAGAAGCCCGCCGCGAAGAAGAAGCCGGCGGCGAAGAAGAAGAAGTAACTGTCGCGACGTTCCGCGACACTTACTGACGTATTCGTCAAACGCTCTCGCCCCAATCGGTCCGGTCTGGACGATCGGGGCGAGGGCGTTGATTTTTTGGGCGCGTGCCGGAACGCTTCGCGCGAAGCGAGCGAACCTCAGGGCACCAGGCGATAGCCGCCCGGCTCGGTCACCAGGATCTGCGCGTTGGACGGATCCTTCTCCAGCTTCTGGCGCAGACGGTAGACGTGGGTCTCCAGCGTGTGGGTGGTGACGCCGGAATTGTAGCCCCACACCTCGTTCAGCAGCTCGTCGCGCCCGATTACCGCTTCGCCGGCGCGATAGAGATATTTCAGGATCTGCGTCTCCTTTTCGGTGAGACGGATCTTGCGGTTGCTGTCCGGGCTGATCAGCATCTTGGCCGACGGGCGGAAGGTGTAGGGGCCGAGCGCGAACACCGCGTCCTCGCTGCGCTCGTGCTGGCGCATCTGGGCGCGGATGCGCGCCAGCAGCACGCCGAGACGGAACGGCTTGGTGATGTAGTCGTTGGCGCCGGAATCGAGCCCGAGGATGGTATCGGACTCGCTGTCGGCGCCGGTGAGCATGATGATGGGCGCCTTGACCTCGGCCCGGCGCAGCAGCCGGCACAGTTCGCGCCCGTCCATGTCCGGCAACCCGACATCGAGCAGCAGCAGGTCGAAGTGCTGCCCGCGCGTCTGCTCCAGCGCGGCGGCGGCGCTGTCCACCGCGACGGTCTCGAACTCTTCGTGAAGCTGAAGCTGCTCGGCGAGCGATTTGCGCAGCGCCTCGTCGTCCTCGACCAGCAGAATTCTTTTGCCCGACGCCATTCCCCTCTCCGGTTTCCGGGTTGATTGCTCCACCGCCCGGTTGTTTTTCGCATGTGGCGGCACGTGTTTCATAGGATGGATAATAAAACGCCGCGGAACAAGCCCCACGGGGCGCGGCAAAAACCCGGAAAATCTTGCCGCCCCGCCGGCCGGATGTGCCGGGACGATCTCCCACCGTCGCCATCGGAAATGTTGTTTTTCAATGACTTGGGGGAAAGCGGGGCTGGCATGGTTCTTGCAGGGGGTCTTGGGGTCCCCATGTCCGAAGCCATCTCGTCCCTTACACCGGCCAACCTGCCCGTCCAGCGCCCGGCGCCCGGTTCGCCCGAGGCCGACCAGCCGGACGTGCCGGAGATATCCTTCCGTGAGCTGTGGTCGGACAAGGCCGCCGGCTTCGGCTTCGCCGACCTGCTCGACATCGTCAACCCGCTGCAGCACCTGCCGGTGATCGGCACGCTCTACCGCGGGCTGACCGGCGACGGGATCGGGCTCGGCGCCCGGCTGGCGGGCGGCACGCTGTACGGCGGGCCGCTCGGCATGCTGGGCGCGGTGATGATGGCCGCCGCCGACCAGGCGGTGGGCGGAGAACCCGGCGCGCAGGTCATCGCCTTCGTGCGCGGCATGTTCGGCGACGAGCCGGACAGCGCGGCGGTCCAGGTGGCCGCCGTCGCTCCCGCCGCCGGGCCGGCGGCTGCGCCTGCCGATGGTGCGGCGGCCGACCTCACCGACGCCGACTTCGCGGCGGATACGGCCGCGCCCGCCCGCACCGGCGCAGAAACCGCGCCCGCCGCCGCGCCCGTTCCCGCACCGCCAGCCGCGGCCGCCGCGGCGGCCGATCTTGCACGGCCCCGGCCCGCCGCGTTCGTCGCGCCGGCCGCGCGGCTGCGCGAATTCCCCGCCCATCCCGGTCCGCGGCCGGTGGGCCGCGGGCTGCCGGCGCCCGTCCGCACCGGCCTCGGGGCGCAGCGCAGCGCGCCTGTGCCGCCGGTTCCGGTCCCGTCACCGCCGTCGCCAGGCCCGGCGGCGCAGGCGCCGGGCGATGCCGAAAGCCGGCGCATCCTGGCCGAGGTGCAGGCGACGCGGCGCATGCAGGCCGGGCTTCTGCTGGCGAGCCTCGCCGGCAGCGCGCCGTCGTTGCCATCCGTCGGCGGCGGGACCGCCAGCCCCAACGGCGCAGCGCCGTCCGATACGGATCCCGCCGCCGCCCATCCGTTCCTGCCGCCCACGGGCGCATCGCCGATGTGGGTCGGCCGCGCCATGGAAGAGGCGCTGGCCAAATACCGGAAGTCCCAGATCCTGCGTCGTCCAGCGCCGGACGCCCCCGGCCGGGTTCCGCCGACGCCGCCCTAGATGTCCGGGCGGCGCCGCCCCGCGCCGCCGCACGTTTCCGCGCCGGCGGAAATGGCTCTATAACCGGCCCATGGACCTGATCGTACGGCCCGACGGCAGCGCCGAATGGAACGGCCGGCGCCTGCGCTGCGCTCTGGGGCGGTCGGGCGTGATCGCCGCCGCCGACAAGCGCGAAGGGGACGGTGCCACCCCGGCGGCGCGCATGCCCCTGCGCCGCGTGCTGTACCGGGCCGACCGCGGCGCGGCCCCCGCCACCGCCCTTCCCCTCGACCCCATCGGCCGCGACGACGGCTGGTGCGACGACCCGGACGATACCGCCTACAATAGGCCGGTGCGTCTGCCCTGCACGGCGCACTACGAGCGGCTGTGGCGCGACGACGCCGTTTACGACCTGGTGGCGGTGCTGGGCTGGAACGACGCGCCGGTGGTGACGGGATGCGGCAGCGCGATTTTCCTGCATCTGGCGCGCGACGGCGCCGACGGCGGCTTCGCCCCCACCGCGGGCTGCGTGGCCCTGGCGCGCGACGACCTGCTCACCGTGCTGCGCGAGGCCCGGCCCGGCGACGCGGTGCGGGTGATGGAAAAAGCGGGCTGATTGCGGCGGCCAGCACAGCCTGGCCGCTGTTCTCTGTCGGCCCTGGCGCAGCGCGCACGGATCAGCCCCCCGGCCGGTCGCCGAAGATGGCGGTGCCGACACGCACGTGGGTGGCGCCGAACCCGATGGCCAGCTCGAAATCGGCGGTCATGCCCATGGACAGCCCGGCCAGCCCGTTGCGTTCGGCGATGGACGCCAGCAGCGCGAAGTGCATGGCCGGCTCCTCGTCCATGGGCGGAATGCACATGAGGCCCTTCACCGGCAGGGCGTAGTCGCCGACACAGGCGCGGATGAACGCGTCGGCGTCGGTCGGCAGCACGCCGGCCTTCTGCGGCTCGGCGCCGGTGTTGACCTCGACGAACACGTCGGGGCAACGGCCGCTGCGCGCGAACTCCTTTGCCAGCGCCGCGGCGAGGCGCGGCCGGTCCACCGTCTCGATGGCGTCGAACAGGGCGACCGCCTCCCTCACCTTGTTGGTCTGCAGCGGGCCGATGAGATGCAGCCGCGCGTCGGGGAACGCCGCGCGCAGCGCCGGCCACTTGCGCTCGGACTCCTGCACCCGGTTCTCGCCGAACAGCCGGTGGCCGGCGTCCAGCGCCGCGCGGGCATGGTCCCGATCGTGACCCTTGGCGACGGCGACGAGCCGCACCGAGCCGGCGGCGCGCCCGGCCGCCGCCTCGGCCGCCGCAATGCGCGCCGTCACCGCCGCCAGCCTGGCGGCGATGTCCGCGGTCGATGCCTCGCCCGCCATGGTCCGCACTCCCTGTCGATCCCGCCTCTTCCTAGCACGGGCGGAGCGGGACGGAAATTCCTTCCCCTGGCGCGCGGCACGGCGTAAAGGATGCGCCATGAAAAACGGTCTGGAACGGGTTTCGTGAGCGTCTGCGTGGTCACCGGCGCCGCCGGGCTGGTGGGCTCGGAAGCGGCGCGTCACTTTGCCGGACTCGGCATGGACGTGGTCGGCATCGACAACGACATGCGCGCCCGCTTCTTCGGCCCGGACGCATCCACCGCACCGCAGCGGGCGCGGCTGGAGGCGGCGCTGGGCGCGCGCTACCGCCATGTGGACGCCGACATCCGCGACCGCGACGCCATCGCGGCGCTGTTCGCGGAATACGGCGGCGCCATCGCCCTGGTGATCCACGCCGCGGCGCAGCCGTCGCACGACTGGGCGGCGCGCGAGCCGCACACCGACTTCGCGGTCAACGCGCTCGGCACGCTGAACCTGCTGGAGGCGACGCGGACCCGCTCCGCGGAAGCGCCGTTCATCTTCACCTCCACCAACAAGGTCTATGGCGACACGCCCAACCGGCTGCCGCTGGTGGAGCGGGAGACGCGCTGGGAGGTGGCCCCCGACCACGCCTTCGCCGCGCGCGGCATCGACGAGACCATGTCCATCGACCGCACGCTGCACAGCCTGTTCGGCGCCTCGAAAGTGGCGGCCGACGTGCTGGTGCAGGAATACGGCCGCTACTTCGCCATGAACACCGCGTGCTTCCGCGCCGGCTGCCTGACCGGGCCCAACCACGCCGGGGCCGAGCTGCACGGATTCCTCGCCTACCTGATGAAATGCGCCGCCACCGGCGCACCCTACACGGTGTTCGGCTACAAGGGCAAGCAGGTGCGCGACAACCTGCATTCCGCCGACCTGGTGCGCGCGTTCGAGGCGTTCTTCCGTGCGCCCCGCGCCGGCGAGGTCTACAACGCCGGCGGCGGGCGCTTTTCCAACTGCTCCATGCTGGAGGCCATCGCCGCCTGCGAGGCCATCTGCGGGCGCCGGCTGAACTGGACCTATGACGAGCGCGCGCGCACCGGCGATCACATCTGGTGGGTGAGCGACATGGGCCGCTTCGAATCCCACTATCCGGGCTGGAAGCGCACCTACGACACCGACCGCATCCTCGGCGAGATCTTCGTCGAGAACGCCGACCGCTGGACGTGCGGACACCGAAGTCCTGTCCGCTGACGCGGGATCGCACCGGCCCGCACGGATCATGCCCCGAAGGGGGTCGCTTCGCTCAGCGAGACACCGGCGGTACGGTGATGTCGGCGGGTTTTTCGCCGGCGAGGCGGTGGTCCCGGATCATCTGCCAGGCACGCTCGATATGGCGCACCCAGCGCGCGGTGTCGAACAGCGGACCCGTGGCCACCGCCCGGCCCAGCCTGTCCTTCAGCGCCGCAAGCCGCGTCGGGTCGTTGCCCAGCGCCACGGCGAGGCGCTCGTAGGCGTCGAAGTCGGGCGTGATCAGCTCGTCCATGCCCAGCACGCGCAGGCACGACGACGATACCCGCCCGGTGAAGACGTCGCCGTAACGGGTAAGGATGGGCACGCCGACGAACAGCGCATCCATGCCCGAGACGTGGGCGCAGTAGAGCGGCGTATCGAGGAACAGGTCGGCCAGCCGGTGGCGCGCGAGATGCTCGTCCTTGGGACGCCTCGTGGCGAAGACCAGCCGGTCGGGTTCGACGCCCGCGGCGGAAGCGGCGGCGCGCAGGTTCGCCTTCATGCGCTCCGGCCCGCCCAGCAGCCACAGCACCGAGCCGGGCACCGCGCCGAGCACGCGCATCCAGCGGGTAAAGATGTCGCGGGTGATCTTGAACCCGCCGCAGAACGAGCAGAACACCACGCCCGTTTCCGGCAGCCCCTCGTCGGCGCGGCCGAACGTGCGCGGGCTGACGCGCATGAAGCCGTTCCCCACCATGTAGCAGTCGGGCATCATGACCAGCGCCTCGCTGTAATGGGCGCGCGAGGCGTCGGGCACCACGGTGCGGTCGGCGACCAGGTAGTCGATGGAGGGGCTGCCCATGGTGCCGCAATAGGCCTGGTAGAGCACCTGAACCGGCGCCGGGCGCAGCGCCATGATGTCGGGGCGCGCCAGCCCGGTGTAGCCCTGCACGTCGACCAGGATATCGACGCCGAGATCGTGAATCGCCTGCGCTGCGTCGCGGTTCGAGGTCCGGGTGAGATCGACGAAGCGCTCGGCGCCCTGTTCCACAGCGCGGCGGAACTCGCTGCCGTCGTCGGGGCCGGTGGAAAGGGCGGTGATCTCGAAGCGCGACCGGTCGTGCAGGCGGAAGACGTCGCACATCGCGTGGGCGTTGGGGTGGTTGCGCCAGTCCGGCGAGAGGTAGGCCACGTGCAGCCGGTCTTTCGCCGGGCGCCGATGGCGCAAGCCGAGCCCCTTGCGCAGCGGCGCGATCTGCGCCTCGCGCTCGCGCGCCGCCGCTTCCGCGATGGTGCGGCGGTCGGCTTCCGAGGTAGGCAGCGAAAAGGCGAAGAAGGGCGAGACGAGGCATGCCCCGCCGGCGCGCGCGCCGGCGATCTCCGCCTCCAGCGCCGGGCCGGCGGCGTCCTCCGCGTCCCAGTCGCACAGGTACTGGGCCGCCTCGGCGCGGCGCACTAGGGCGCGGCGGAAGGCCGGGCGCAGCGCCAGCGCCCGGTTGAACGCCGCCACCGCCTCCTCGTGGCGGCCGAGATAGCTTTCCAGGTTGCCCAGCATGTACCAGAGATCTGGCGAGTCGACGTTGTGCCGCGTCGCGGTGCGCAGCATCTCGGCCGCCTCGGACGCGCGCCCGCCCTGGGCAACGGCGAGCGCCGCGTTGATGCGCGCCTCGACCAGCGAGGGATCGAGGGCGAGCGCCCGCGACCATGCCTCGAACGCCTCGGTCTCGCGCCGCTGCCGGCGCAGCGCCTCGCCCAGGTTGGTCCACAGCCGGGCATTCCCGGGTGTCGCCGCCAGCCCGTCGCGCAGCAGCCGCTCGGCCGCCTCCGCGCGGCCGCTGTCGCACATCAGCAGGCCCAGCTCGAGCCGGCTGTCCACCCGGCCCGGCTCGAGGGCGAGGGCGCGCGCCAGGTGACGCTCCGCGGGGGCGGCGCGGCCCATCGTCGCCAGCGCCTTGCCGAGCGCATGGTGGGCGGCGGCGTTCTGCGGCCGCAGCCTGACCAGCCGGCGCATGTCGGCGGCGCCCGCCTCCAGCCTGCCCTGTTCCAGCCGCACCAGCCCGATCAGGTAGAGGAGCTGCGGATCGTCCGGCCGCGCGGCCAGCAGCGCAGCGTAGGCCCGCTCCGCCTCGCCATGGCGGCGGGCGCGATGCAGCGCCATGGCGGCGGCAAGATCGGGGGGCGGTGCGGACATCGGCGGCGGCAGGGGCTGTGGCGGGATGCCCGGCACTGTGCCACGGACCGCCGGCCGACAAAAGAGAAGGGGGGGCCGATCGGCCCCCCTTCCATCGTTCCGCCGTGCGGATCAGAAGTCGATGCGCACCGAGGTGGTGATGGCATAGCCGTCGTTGTCGTCGGTCGAGCCGGCGGTCTCGCCCTCGAAATCGGCGAAGAACAGGTTCAGCCGGTACTGCACGCCCGGCCCGAGGGTCCGGCGGTAGCTGACCAGCGCGACGTCGTTCTTGTCGTCGCCGTTGACGATGCCGGATCCTTCGGCCCTGCCGCGGATGTAACCGACGCTGACGGCGTTCTTGCCGAAGCTGTAGCGGGCGCCGAGGTCGAGCACCTCTTCGCTGTTGCGGGTGACACCCGTGCTGCTGTTGAGAATGCGCTTGTAGCCCGCCGCCACCTTGAAGCCGGCGACCTCCACCGAGCCGCCCACCACGTAGCCCTTCGGATCGCTGGGATCGGGCTCGGCGGGTGTGCCGGCGGCCCGGTCGGGTTGCTGTGCCATGGAGTAGCCGGCGCCGATGCCGACGCGCACCTGGTCGAACTTGCGGTCGAAGTTGGCCGCAACGGAGAAGCCGTTGTGGGCAGACCCCGAGGTGCTGGCGATGGAGCTGCTGCAGCCGGTGACGCTCGTGCCGCTGGCGGCGCATTCCTCGAAGCTCGGGATGTAGGTGGCCCCGAGCTGGAAGCCGGCGATGCGCGGGGTGAAGTAGCTGATCAGGTTGGCATCGCTCTCGCCGAGGTCGAGCCGGACACCGGTGATGTTGCCCACGCCGGTCGGCCGGGCGAGCCAGTCGCCGGCATCCAGGTTGAGGT
>Ga0326597_10000120_pt1 | contig 138115 bp, 139 predicted proteins | sample RVTome_12_FD_203789 | JGI IMG/M metagenome (GOLD analysis project Ga0326597, IMG submission 203789) | Soil microbial communities from uranium-contaminated site in the Upper Colorado River Basin, Wyoming, United States - RVT100D185 | ecosystem: Environmental > Terrestrial > Soil > Contaminated... | reverse complement strand
GGGAGCCCAGCCACTCACAGACGATCTCACAATCATTCGCAGGCTGTTCAGAAAGGCCGTCCAGCAAGGCCGCAGCAAGCGAAGAGGCGAATCGTACTCTCTGCCGTACGTTGAGCCTCTGAGCGCCACGAGAACGCCGCTGGAGGACTTTGTCAACAGCCTGCTAGATTATGTAGAAGATGTGGTGCCGAGGGACAGACGGCACGCTGAGAAACCTATCCAAACAAATTCCAGCAGTTATGAGAGAGCGGGCGGGGAAAAATGAGAAGAAAATGTGTACTGGGTCAATGGTCCTAGAAAATGATGAAGATTTTTCATGATTTTCTAATGGACCTTTAATCTAGCGGTAGTAATAGAAGTAGGAGGAGGAATAAGTGCGGGTAACTGCGTGGGGGGTCAGTGTAAATGTCTAACCCACAAGGAGGATGCCATGAGAGCAAAGAGTATCTTGTTAACACTTGGATTCTTGTTGATGATGGGTGCAACTGTGGCGCTTAGTTCTTCCAACAGCATCGCCACAGGTTCAGAGAGAGTGGATGTCATCGACAGTAGAGAATCACAAGAGCCTGTGCGTACAGCCACCAGCGCATCGATGGGCGTGGCTGTCAGCGATAGCCTCCCAACGGGGGAGAGCCAGTTGGACCGCATGCAGACTGCTGGTGGAGAGAAGATGATGAGAGTAGATGTCATCGATAGCCTTCCAACGGGGTGGCAGTGGGACAGCGCGAAGACTGCCGGAGAGAAGGTGACGAGAGTGGATGTCATCGACAGTGTAGAATGGCGAGGGCCTGTGTATGCATCCACCAGCTCGTCGATGAGAGTGGATGTCATCGATGACATAAGATCTTAAAAAGGCTATAGATTCGTGCGCCCAGTCACTGCACCACTGATGTAACTAGGGAATCCGCTGGAGGAGGAGCATACCAGACACTGTTCCTCCTCCGGTGGCCCCCAGTGCCCTCCGTCTCTCCACCACTGCCAAACCAGATAGCCTCCACCAATTTCACAAACCCCTGTGGTCAGAAACAGAGCAACCGATTGTGCAACGCTCATGGTCAATGGTCTCCCTTGCCAAGAAATTCCAAACACAATAACGGTGAGGAGCGACAAATTGAATACTCTTCGGCGATCTACCGCGCTGGCACTCTTTCAACAGCGACTCCTCCGCATTCACCCCGGAGTGTTCCAGGACGACAGCTACCTACTCTCGTGGTGTAAAATAAATGGGGGAAGGTCACCATTATTCGTCTTCATATATCCAAGCGGTCGTGCATGTTTCTCGCGCAAAAGCTTTCGACAATGCACAGAAGTGGGGCCTGACATCTTTCCGATCTCACTATCTATAGGCTTGGATCCTCGTTCTCGACAGATTGCTCACCGATGGCGCAGTTTCTAGACCAACTACTCCCAGAAACAGCAATAAAGAATGAGAGATCCATAAGCCATTAGTCGACACCAAACTGCTTCACCAACCCCGCGAGCGTCATATTCTCGGCAATCACATCATGCGGGACGAGCACGTACCTCCACGGTTTGCCGCCGTTGCTGAGGGTATGGGTTGTGGCGCGGGTACACCAGATGACGGCTGCCTCTTTCTTGGCAAGCACCTCGGGCGTGGACATCTCGTTTTTGGCTTTGGGTTCGAGCATGTAAATGCAGTCGGCTGTCTCGGCGACGAAATCAGGCTGATAGTCATGCTGGGAGACGCCAAGCTTATATGAGATTTGAAATTGCCCTGAGGCGGGTCGGAACCACTTGTGTGAGTCTCGGTCGAGAATCACGGCCAGGCGCCGTTCGGTGTCAGAGTCAAATTTTTGGACGGAATACAATCCTCGCTGGAACCCACCAAAGAGCATCTGCGAGATCCGACTCCGATCGTCAACCGTCTGACGAAAATCCTGAACCGGCTCACCTTCTCTCGCCGTATAGGCGCTGGGCTTCAGATCAGTAAATCCCTTACTCACCACCACATCATAACCAGCCGCCTTCTCCCACTGGTGTTCCTGCATTTGTGCATGAGCGAAGGCTGCAAGTGGTTTCTGATGGTAGATGAGTACATTCCTAGTATCTTCCTCTGACAAATACGACCGAAGGTGCCTGATCAATTGACCAGCGAGGTCATACAGCAGATTAGAGTGTTCGTCGTAGCTGATGTCGTCAAAGTCAACGAGTCCGCGGACGAGATAGTCTTCCAGCCGCTGCTCCGGCTGCATCTGCCCACCAAAGCTGAACGTTTCTTGTTCATGGGTCCGAAGATGCTGAATCAGGAGATCCCGTTCAACCGGCTGATAATTGATGTTCGAACAATCCAGCGTAAAGGCATGAAAGCCTGTCGTGACCTCCCCCTTTGGCACGACGAGAATCCGTGGAATATCGATCGATTGTTGCACGACCAGTTGAGCGGTCTTCGCGACAACTGTAGCGACATTCGGGGCAGGAGCCATACCCGGCAAGGCCTGCTGGCTTGGGGTGATCGATTGCTTCACCTCTTCAACAATTTTTTCCTGAATTTCTGGCTTGAGGAGATCGGCAGATGAAGGGAGATTTTCATATTTCTGGATGATCTTATACGCCGCCTGCGCAATGCCCCGCTCTATCTCCCCTGCAAAGATCGGAGCGGCTTGTGGTAGCCCTCCTACAGGACCAGACAGGGAAGCTCCGTGCAATTGTTCCTCAATCTTTGACTGAGCAACGACGGTTTTCGTTTTCTGTAAATCGGTCGCTGGATCAAGTTCAACCTGCGTCAATCGGATCACAGAGTCAGGCTTATTCGCTTCATCGACGATTTCCTGAAATCGGTCATGGGCCACGATGTTCAGCCGATCCACGGTACTGACGCCTGTGCGCTTGCCATAGGGAAGCCGAAGACCGCGTCCAATGGATTGCTCAATAAGCGTTCTCGCATTAGCGGCCCTGAGCGGAACGATTGTATAGAGGTTTGTCACATCCCAGCCTTCTTTCAGCATGTTCACGTGAATCACAATCTCGGTCGGTTCATCCGGGCTTTCTACAGCCAGCAGGCGCTGAACCATCTCGTCCTCTTCCGCGCCGGTCTTGCTCGAGTCCACCTGAATGACCTTGTCCTTGTACCTGGCTTCAAAGAACTGTCTTGATTGAATCAATTGCATCAGTTGTCCCGCATGCGTCGTCTCACGGGCTATAATCAACATGAAAGGCTTTACGACTTGTCGCCCTGTCTGCCTCGCGTACGTCTCCAGCTCCACTTTGGTGTTCTCGTGAAGACGCACCCCATCTTCCAGCTTGATCTGCTCCAGTTGAGCGGCGTTGAACTGATTCGGATTGAAGTTCTTCTGGGTCACCACAGCCGGCTCTTTCACAAACCCGTCGGCCATCGCTTTAGCCAACGAATAGTCGTAGATCACGTTCTTGAACGGCACCGGGCCTTTGCTCGATTCTACAAATGGGGTAGCCGTGAGTTCCAAGCCGAGGACTGGTTTGAGTTCGTTAATGGCCCGTACGCCGGCCGACGCCCGATATCGATGGGACTCGTCCATGAGCAGGACAAGATCATCAAGGCCCGCTAAATACTCAAAGTAACTCTGACCGATGTATTCAGACAGGCGCTTGATTCGTGGCGCTTTCCCGCCTCGCACTTCCGAATTGATCTTCGAGATATTGAAGATGTTGATGTGAACCTCTTGGCCAAATCCTGGCAAAGAAGAAGACAGCCGGGAAGCCACACCGGATTCGTAGTTGTCCCCCGTGATAATCGTCGGGGGCTCTGTGGCAAACTCTGCAATTCCACGAAAGACATATTTGGGATGATTACGATCAGTAAAATCGGTGATCAGTTTGTTGTAGATCGTCAGGTTCGGTGCCAGCACGAAGAAGTGATTGATCCCGTGTACAAGATGGAGATAGCTGATGAAGGCACCCATGAGGCGGGTCTTGCCAACACCGGTGGCCAGGGCGAAGCAGAGCGAAGGAAACTCGCGTTCAAAGTCGGTGACGGTCGGAAACTCGCTTTTGATCGCGGCCAGGGCCGCATACAAATCAGCATTTTTCTTGGGCGGGACAATCTCCGTGACCCGGTCAAGAATCTCCAGCGACTGGCGCTGTGGAGGTCGCAGACTAAGCCTACCGGCTATCGCATTGACATGACGATTCACGATTTCGCCTCGTCCCCAAGGAGTTCCAGCTGCCCGGGCGGAACTGGCGCTTTAGGTAAATTCTCGATCTTGAGGCTGTAGTCGTCATGGCCCCACTCGCAGCGGGAGAGCACGGTCTTGGGAATCTTCTTGATCGTGAGATTGGGATACTTATCGGGCTTCCCTCGGAAGGCAGAACACATCACCAAGAGTGAACGCCCTTCTCCGACTTCGTCACTCAAGGCTTGTAGCTGGTCGTGGCTCAGGTTCTGAGTCGTGACATAAATGAAATCGCGTTCGGTGGAATGGCCCTGCTGCCAATAGACCGTATCGCTCGGCGCATAGGTAAAGCCTTCCAGTTTGCAGACCGCTTGAGCCAGCATCGCCGGGTTGTAGGCCTTATTGATAACCCAGTTGCCCCACTTGTCTTTTTCCAGTAGCGACGGCGCGAGATGGTAGTAGCGGAATCCGCCACCACCTTTCCAGCCGAATTCCACCAGGGTCCTCACCACCCACTACCTTTTTCAGGCGTGGTAGGCAATGTGTGTGGCAGTGCTCTCCCAGTTCGATCCCAATCCACCTCCGTCCCATTTTGTGAGCCACCGCTGCCGTCGTACCGGAACCAAGAAAGGAGTCGAGCACGATGTCGCCTTTCTCACTCGCGAGCTCGATACAGATGCTGATCAATTTCTCGGGCTTCTGTCCATTCGGGAACCTGACTCCTCCTTCGCGTGTGACGTTATTCCAATTGAGATCGTCCCAAAATGTACCAATTTTTTCCCGCTTGATAATTCGCTGACCCGACTTGCAGGTAACATTGCGAAACCAGCTCACAAGCCTCTTGGAGCCCCCGACAAACAGTAACTCCGTTAGCTTGCCCTTGTTTCGACCAGACACGGGATAGTACTCCAGTGCATACATGTTATCGTCAGCATCTGTCGCCTCAAGAACTCTTGTGCGGATTGAGGTTTGAGCATTTTCAGTGGTGTGGACTAAGTCATAGTATTTATATATCGCCTCAAGCTCCGTGATTCCCTCGTCTTTTGCGATTCGTGATAAGCTGCGGGTCTCGTAGCCACTTACCCGGAACAGCTTCATGTCGTTGCCTCCCCCATCCTTGATAACTTTTACAAACTCTTTTTCCCCAGGCTCATACAAAACTGAATTATACTTAAAGCTCCTTTCTTCGAGTCGCATGAGTTCAAGATACTTCCCCAGTTCGACTTCACTGAAGACCTCATTGAAGGCCATAAAGTCTTCACCGCCGTATGCCAACAAGAACTCAATGTTCTTTTTTAATCGCCTATCTTCTCCTCCGCCGCTTGCACCAGAGCTCTCCTTTGTTTTCACCGCGATTGTATTTATGTAATGTGTGACACCAAATACCTCGTCCATGATCAGCTTCAAATGGGCGAAATAGTTGTCATCAATCTGCACAAAGATCACTCCATCACGCTTCAACAAGCGTCGCAACAAGACCAGACGTTCCCGCATTAAAGAAAGCCAGAGCGACGTTTCAATTCCATCATCGTAATGTTCAAACGCCTGTCCAGTGTTATAAGGCGGATCGATATAAATGCATTTAATCTTGCTGGCAAACTCCTGCTCAAGCGCTTTGAGGGCGAGCAGGTTGTCGCCGAAGATGAGGCGGTTATCGAAGATGTCGTGGTCGGTGATTCGATGGGAAGCGTGATAGGACTTCTCACGATCCTCCAGCAGGATGCGCGGCTCCAGCTTCGGCTGGTTCTCCTTCCCAATCCATGTGAGTTCGAGTTTACTTCTCTTAGTCATTAGTCACTTCTTAGTGATCTTCTATCGAATTATGGCTACAAGACAGTCTCGTTTGCTCTCGATATCCTTCTTAAACTTTGCATCATCCGAAATCCCTCGGTTGGGATCATACACGACAAACAATATACATTTATTCGTTTGGTACTTTGTGACATCTGCGGCAATTCCTTCGGAGACCTTGCTAGGCGAAGTCCCCTTCCTTATGTATTTCGCTTCAATCAGCAAGTCTGTGTTGAGCGCTTCATGATCGGGCACGACTTTGGCCAGCGCGAATGTTGTTGAGGGAAACTCTCTTCGAAAATCCTCTTCATTAGAACGCAACAACGCGTCGATCTGGTCGTTAAGCTCGTCTTCCCTTTGACACTTTCGTGTCTTGAACGCAACAGGAATTGCCTCGTTGAGAGACCTAGCTATCTGTTCGGCAAGCCTTTGCGAATCATTTTTTAGATATTCCCGGTTTGCGATGAGTTGAAGCAGACTGCCGGCCTTGACCCTGCAGCGAAGATCGTCGTATCGGCAACGAACCTCTTGCATTGCCTTCACAACTTGACTGCCGTGCCGTGCACATAGTTGCCATAGCTTTTCGATTGCGTCCTCTTCACCATCGGCATCAATGTGGTCAACGACATCAACGAGTTCGTGAAGCCGCTCTCGATAAAATGCATCGTCAGTAATTGTTGAAAAGCTTGCAGCCTGTCGAATGTAGTCAATGATGGTCGTTCTCGCGTCCGGCGAGTCAATGGTATTACCAAATACATCTTTCGCATAAATGCCACAGTCATCAACATCCTGAAGCCCTGATGCATAAGCAGCAAGACGGCGGTCAATACACTGGAAACAGTAACCGCAATGCGTGGTTGACTCCAATCGTTGGAATGTCTTGCTACAGGAAACAGCACTGCCGATGAAGTTACGTCCTTCTAATCGATCCAGCAGTTGAAAGATGTCGGTCTTTGTCTGTTGCCAAAATGGATTGAGAACACTTACGGTTCCACCATGAACTTCGGTGAGAAAACGTGACATCAACGCAAGTGTCTTAGGATGCGTGGTTCGGCTTGCTCGGGCATTGATCAAATCTTGCCTGCGAAGCAAGTTCAAAGATGTAACGCCGTTTTCATAGACAAAGAACTGTGCCTGTGAAACACGGTGCGCCAATGCAAACGCAATCGCTCCAAAAAGAAATGCGCGTGTCCGCTGGGTCTCTTCAGTCGCTCTTACCCGTGTAAGACCACACTCAAACGAATAGTGATGGATTCTGCCAGGATAAGTCCGTTTCAACGCCTCAACAAGTCGCCCTTGTGTGCGTTTTGTGCTGGGTTGCCCTGATCGATGGCTTATGAGGAAGACGTTCTCTGTGGACGAATGCAAACGATCAAGAACACCTGCAAGAGAATCCAGACCTCCTGAGAATAAGACAACAGACGCGGGGCCTTGGAAATCAATCTTAAATTCCTCACTGTCAAAAAGAGATGTTGGAGGAGTTGAATGGCCCGGCAGAAACTCAAAGGTGTATTCCCGGTCACCTGTCATGAATACAAGAGCATCAGACAGCTTATCTTTGACCCTAGATTGACTCCAAAAGTCGGCATCACGAACGCGAATGACAAAATGCATTAACCGCGGCCAGGCATGAAACTCAAGAGCGTCTTTTGGTCCTCGACTAACCCATCGGTCTGCAGCGAACACGTAGGCTGCAATTTCCAAAAGATCGAGCACACGAGGAGGAAGGTAATAGACTTGGTCAACAAAAGTTGGGAGCTTGAGATTTACAACACGATTAGGATCGTCTTTCGAGTATGCCAACGAGACAGCTTTAGGAAGCTTCTTGTTTGCTGACTTATCAGCCCCATTGCAAAGAAAAATAGTGGAAGTGGAAGCGTTCATTCCGCTTCCTCCTCCCGGCGGAGTTCATCACGGAGCTTGCCAAAAGCGACAGCAAGAAAGCCTTCGACTTCCTGATGATCGGGTAGGCCCTCGCGAGTATGGGCCGTGAACCAACCTGCAGCAAAGGATTGAGTGATCTTGGCAGTTTCAAAAGCATGTTTGGAGATGTCGTCAACATACTTTGTAATGTCATGCTGAAACCTGTCACGCTGTTGGATATTGGGAAGCTTGGCGGAGGCAGCCCTATCCAGGAAGTAATTCAGATAGCGTTCTGTAAGTTTCCCGAAATATAGCCGAGCGAGTTCACAGAAGCCAGCTCCTTTCCCTAGATCACGCCAGGGCTCAAAGGATTTTGGAGACGTCTGAAACATAGGCACTTGAGTCGTAGAGTGTTGCTTATGCCACTGCCCAATTGCATCAGCGGCAGCAGCCAGTGCAAGCTGACCGTATTCGGAAGCGGCCTCACGTTTTGAGACGCATTGATGGAGAGCCTTGACGATTGAAAGCGGCGTCGGATGTTCCGGGATGAGGACACCGGAATTTTGAAGTTCGCTATAGGCATTGGAAAAACGGCAGGCACGTGAGAACGCCACTAAGAACGTGAAGACTTCTTTTACTGCACTATCTCGGAATAAGATCTCATATCGCTTGCGGACATTTTGCAGAGTTGCTGCTGCGATAGATTCGACAGGGAAATCTGAGGTGTAAACCGACCCTACTTGCCTTACAAGATCGTTCCATTTTTTAGTTTTTGGAAGGAATCCGACTCTTTCGTGGCCCATAATTGTTGCCTTGCCCCGTTTTACAGGTGGGTTCGAGTTTGGTTTTATTTCCCACGATGCTCTTTACTCCCCCACAGTCACTCGCAGGAACTCACGTCCCGTAATCATGTTCGGACAGCCCTGACCAAGTTCAGCGATAAATCTAGACGTTATAGTAACCGAGTTGTGGCTCCGAGATGGTCGAACACGTGCGCGCATCTTATACGCCAGCTTAGTCGGTAGGCGAGCTACGCTCGACAGGATGAGGACTTTTTTCGCACGGGTAATTGCCACATAGAATAATCGGCGTTGTTCTTCCAGCGATCGTCTTTGGTCCTGCTGAGATGCCTTAGAATCGATCGAGGGCATGAGACCTTCTAGGCATCCCACAACAACGACCATGTCAGCTGTGAGTCCCTTAGACTTGTGTAAACTCATGACACGTACGTAATCAACATCGGTTGGCAGTTCTGGTTGAGTCACATTTAGGCGAATGATATCGACCAGTTCCTTAGCTCCAAATTCTTCCTCTTCGATCTGGCTTGCGAGTTCCGCAAGTGGTTTAGCCCACTCTTGCTCGGCTGGGAAGATGGCGACGACTAAGTCATGGCCGTTGAGGGCGCAAAGTGCTGTTAATCTAGACTTGATGGAGATAAATTTTCTGACCAGAGCAGCGGTGTTTGGAATTCTCAAGCCGCCGGATTCTAATTGTTCGAGAACTTCCCAAGGCGACTGATTCTGCTCCTCGCAGTGATCCCGAAGCTTGGCCCATGCGTTGGCCAATAGAGAATTACTACCGAACCCACACCAGCAACGGAGTGCTACTCGGTTTTCTGTGTCGGCCAAAAGCATGAGTAACACGAGAGCCTGTTGTGCCTGACAGGCATTGTCATCCTTCGGATCGCCTTCGAGAAGTTCCTCACTGAAAAAACTGTGTGCCGAGATTCCAAGCTCTTGGAGTTCATCACGGAGTAAGTAACCGAATTCGCGTCGTGGAGCCAATACAAGAATGTTTCCGGGCGTCACAGTCCCTGCATCTATCCGTGTTTTTATGAACTGTGCGATGCCTTTGGATTCTTGCTGCATGTCCGACCATTGGAGAGAGAATATTTCCCCTTCTGGATTCCCTTGGTGAACACGCATGACTCGATCGCTTCGCGAAGTATTATGCGAAATGAGTGCATTCGCCATCGCGACAATCTTAGCTGGGCATCGTCTGCATTCGTCCAATTGCGCTTTTTCCGTGGTGGGGTGGGTTTCCGGAAATTGGACAATTCCTTCAGGATGGGCATGCTTAAACGAATATATTGATTGGTCTTCATCACCGATGACGACCAATGACCCATTGGCCAGCAACTCGACAAGGTGCTGCTCGGCTCGATTAAGATCTTGGTACTCGTCCACTAATACGTGGTCGAAGGCTGAACGATATGGAGAATGAGGATTCAGTCTGAGATATTGCAAACCTTCTGGTATCAGTTCACCAATAAGCATCGCCTCATGGAAAATAAGCCACGCCTTTAGCTCTGCCTGAAATTGGCGATCAACTTGGCTACTTGGCCAGCCAGGTTCCTCGTGTTGTAATCTCGCCCAGGCAGCCGAAAAAGCCCGAAGCTTCTTTCCACATTCACGAATGCCGCCAAGTCCAGCATTGCGGAGGTCTTCGAGAAGAAACCGCTCCTCGAACTGAAGTAGAGGGCGAGGAACACGCCCGGTGGTTTCGAGGACCTCTTGGCGCGAAAGCATTGAAAAGCAGAACCCGTGCACGGTCAGAGCATGGACTTCCTCTGTTCCTGTTATCCCTAGATCGGCAACCGCTCGCGCCAGATCAGCAGCAGCGGTCCTGGTAAAGGTAGAAAGAAGTATTCGTCCGGGTTCTGCACGGTCAACCACCAGTAGCCTCGCAAGCCGTCGCATCAAGGCGAACGTCTTACCCGTGCCGGGTCCGGCTGCTACCCAGAGAGGAGAATTGTTCGTCTGAGCGATATGCAGGGCTTGGCCAGCTAAGCCTTCGCTCCAACTCATGCGATTGCGTCTCCTGCGATTCTTAGCAAATTACACCAATCTCCACCGGATGCAAAACAGTGGCTGAGTGGAAACCTGCTGTTGCAACTTTCCCTCAATCTCATTGATGAGTTGTTCGCGCCGTCGGTCGATCTCGTCTTGTGCATCGAACAGAGTCCTGCGGCGTTTGCCGCGCTCGGCTTCGATTGCCTTGATCTGTTTTTGGCCGACCAGTTTTTCTTCCAGCGTCAGCGCAGCCACGGCGGCTTTCCGGGCTTCCTTGATCTGTCGATCGAATTCCTTGATTTCTCGTTCCAAGCCCACTTTCAGATCGTCGGCCCAGGCATCGAGCTTGTCGGCTTCGATCTCGAAAAATTCCGCGTTGCGCTGTGAGATGTGGCGGCGAATGGCGTCCTGGCGTTCTTCGGTTCTGGGACAAAGTGTGGGATGATCGAATGACGCCGTTGTTGTTTGGCTGACCGCTCCTGGTAGGGAGAACAGCCGCTGAACAACTTCCTCATCCAAGACCTCTCCGGTATCCGTCACACCAGTACAAATAAGGTAGTCTTCGGCCTGGCCCAATGCTTCAACCGTGAAAAGTGAAACATTCAAGATCCCGGACTTGCCGATGAACGGCTCAACGACACTGACTTTGCCGTCATGCTTGCCATATTCGAAGGTCAGTGCTGCCGGATCGAGCGCGCGGTTCTTCGCCTGTTCCAGAATATGCTCTGCCAACGGATGGGCCAGCCGATAGAGGTGAGCTTCGCCGGTCCGACGCGGCAGTTCGTACAGCCCAAGGGGGATCTCTCCTCTGAACGGACAGGAGTTGAGTCGGAACGAACTATCCGAAAGGAATTCGGCATGATCGCGCAATTCAAAGCGGGTGAGCTGCATCAGAATACGCTCATATCGGTTCAGATACAGGCGGGAGTTCTCATCACTGACCCGGAGCTTTTCCCGTACCTCATCGTCGAAGTGTTCGAACAGGAGCTGGCGGGCACGGGTCATGGCTTCGTCGATCTGGTTGCCAAGTTCGCTCTGAAGCTGATCAAACGAGGTCTTGATCTCCTGTGGAGTGCGGCACCGTTGATAGATGTCGGCGATCCGCTTTTCGAAATCGACACCAGACTCAATCGCGCCCAGCACTTCATCGCTGGCTCCGAACACGCCTTCGAACAACTGGAACTTCTCTGAGAGCAGGCGGAAAACATGCTGGTCTGCTTCATTGTTCTGATTCAGGAAATTCACCACGACGACATCGTGCTTTTGCCCATAGCGATGGCATCGACCGATGCGTTGTTCGATACGCTGGGGATTCCACGGGAGGTCGTAGTTTACGACCAGCGAGCAAAATTGGAGGTTGATTCCCTCGGCTCCGGCTTCCGTGGCAATCATAATCTTGCCCTGGTCTTTGAAGTAGTCCACGAGAGCTGAGCGCAGGTCAGCCGAACGCGATCCGGTAATGCGATCCGTCCCTTGATGGCGCTGGAGCCATTCTTGGTAGATTGCTTTGGATCTTGGATCGTTGTTCGATCCGTTAAAGAGAACGATATGGTCTTTCCACGGACTATCGGCGAGCACTCGGAGGAGATAGTCCTGCGTGCGGCGGCTTTCAGTAAAGATAATGGCCTTCTGCGCCGCTCCCAATTCTTCTGCCTTATCAAAGGCGGTGCGCAGGGCGGTCAGGAGCGCCTGGCCTTTGGCATTGTGAGTGATCGACACGGCGAGCTTCTGAAAGCTTTCGAGATCGTCGATTTCTTGTTGGATGGCTTTTCGGTCTGCTTCAGTGAGCGCTTCTGAACGGGCTTCTTCCTCTTCCCACTCTTCCGCCATCTCATCCAACACTTCGAAGTCTTCTTCCAAGGCCTCTTCAAGAGGGTTCGGTCCCTCGGCAAGACGAAGACGTTCGCGAAGGCGCTGACTCATTGAATGAAGGGCTCCGGCGATCGCAAACGAGGACGAGGCCAAAAGCTTCCGGAGGACGAGCGTCATCAGGGACCGTTGGCTCGACGGAAGGGCCTGTAAATTATTCCGACGGAGATAGTCGGACACGAGATGGTAGAGCCGGTCTTCGCTTTCTGCCGGCGTAAAGGGCTGCACCATGGGTAAGCGCTTGGTGTAGCGCACATAGGGCAATACCTGGCGCCGCAAGGTGCGTTTGCAGAGTGGCTGCAGACGGGCTTTCAGGGCATCGAAGGTCGATTGGTTGTGCAGGTTCGCAAACTGCTCCTTGAAGCTTTTCAGGTCGCCAAAGATCCGGTCATCCACCACACTGACGAGGCCGTAGAGTTCAAGCAGCGAATTCTGTAAGGGCGTGGCGGTCAGCAGGAGCTTCGGCGCGTCTCTGAGAGCTTGCTTCAGTGTATTGGCGATGACGTTGGTCGGCTTGTAGACGTTCCGAAGGCGATGGGCTTCGTCGATGACGACGAGGTCCCAGCGCATGAGACTGATCTCGGCTGCTTTGGTGCGGGCAAACTGATAGGAACAGATGATGATGTCATCGCACTCGAACGGCCGGACATGGCCCTGACGCACGGTGGCGTTGTAGGACTTGGTTTCTAAGATACAGCAAGGCAGGAAGAACTTTTCCTGCAGCTCCTGGTGCCACTGCTTACGAAGGTTTGAAGGGGTGATGACCAGTACCCGGCGCTTCCGCTCGGCCCACTTCTGCGAGAGTACCAGCCCAGCTTCGATGGTCTTTCCCAAACCGACTTCGTCTGCGAGAAGCGCGCCTTTTGAGAGGGGCGATCGGAATGCGAACAGTGCGGCTTCTATTTGGTGAGGATTGAGATCGACCTGCGCGTCTACCAACGCGCTGGCGAGCTTTTCAATGCTGTCGGACGGACATCGTTTGGTGAGTTCATGAGCGAAATACTTAGCGTGATAAGGGGTGAGCATTTGAGGCCGAAGCTTACCCCTTTCCCTCTAGGAAATCACCCCGCCTTTTAGGGAATCGTCGTGCGTCGTTCGTGAAGCGTGAAGCGCGGCCAAGGAGGTGCCACCCGATGGCGCGCGTCGTAAGGCATACGTAAAATCACGGGAATACCTATCGGGCAGGCCGCTACGGCAGCTTAGCGGGAAACTACACGCGGTATTGGAGACGCGAGTCCGGGGGTGGCCTAAAGGTGTCAGGAACCATTGTTTGCAAATTCCTTCCGAGGACGTCCTCGGCCACGCAGTGTCGCCCCGAGATTCCACCGTACCACCATCTGTTCTACCCACTGTGGGCTGCCATAGGGTTGTCCCTTCGTCACACTGCGCCGCACCTCCTCGATCTGCCGACTAGTCTCCTTCTCATCTAGCCAATCAGTGGGCCGCTCTATCGGCCAAGCATGTACGGGCACAGCTGCTACCATACTGGCACTATTCCACTGCCACTGCTCGGGCCGATCCACGAGGCCAGCCCGAACAGGATTGCGCTCCACATATCTGCACACGGCCAACAGGTACTCGTTCGTTTCCACCGGGAATGATTTGAACCGTCCTTGGTAGACATGCCCATGCCCCACGCTCTGTCGGTGTTGATGCCACCGCTGCGTATGTGTGAGGGTCAGCCAGTTCATGAACCGAGACAAATCGCCATCACCGCGCGGCCAAACTACGAGATGCCAGTGGTTCGGCATGACACAGTAGCTCAAAAGCCGCATCCCCACCCGTTCACAGGCCTGGATCAGAACCCGTTCAAAGGCGCGGTAGTCGCCATCGGCCTCAAACAATGTCACGCGGGCGTTCGCACGATTCAAAACGTGATAAACCGTCTCGCCGCACGCTGCTCTCAATGGTCGACCCATGGCTGCCTCTCACACCTGTCGCTTAGTTTACAAAAGAATGGTTCCTGACACCTTTTTCCACTCACTGCATCCATCGACCCAAATCGCCATCGTGGTGTGGCCAGAGGGCCAGATGAAAATGATTGGGCATCAGACAATATGCCAACACTCGCATGGGCACACGGTCCTGGGCCTGACGACAGAGATTGAGAAACGCCCGATAGTCCCCGTCGGCATGAAAACCCTCTGCTCGAGCGTTGCCTCGATTGATGACGTGATAACAATAATTCCCGACTGACGCCCGGGCGGTTCTTGGCATACGCCGCTCCCTCAGGCCCACAGCTTCACGCGGCTCAAAAATGTAGAATGGCCCCGTTTTTCTGCGTTTCTCCGATGCTATCCTTTCGCGTTTGGCTGCTGCGCATCCCGCAGGCCGACTAAGACGTGCTGAATTTGCTGATGCAGTCGGGCCAACCCATCGACACCCATGGTCACGCGGGTGACGAGGGCCCCTTCCAATCCCTTGGGAACTGTTTTTCGGCCATCCTTCGCAGTCTTTGCGACGGCGGCGAGGAGCGTGGGCTCGATGAAACCGAAATCGAGATAGGCGATCCCCAGCACTACACCGACGTTGGTGAAGTTCGACGCGCGTGGATGTGCCGACGACTCACTGGGCTTCAAGCGCACAGGCAGTGTCATGGTCTTGTCGTTCGCTTCACTCATGCAGGCTAACTCCTTTCGTGACAGAGGAACGGTCTGGTGGACTTCAATCTTGATAGGTCGCTAGCAAGCCCTCATCTTATATTGCTTCCTAACTACAAGGTAGGCGAATATACGAGCCTTCCGGCTCTCTGTCAAGAACTGCTTAAGTGGAATCGGCCAGTAATCTGGGCACGGATTGCCACGGAATGCGTGCCGCCTGGCACCGTACCTCTAAGAGCGTTTCAGATCGATGCCTTCATCACTGTCCAGAGATCATAATGGGGTCGGGATCCTCAATACCTCCTTCGCTATCCAAACATGACTTCCTGCCCGCTCTTCTCTCCGAAAACCCGCTTCAGCCAAGCCCCATTCTCGGAGCATGCTGCCTACGCCGCGCTCCTTCTCTAGACCGGCCAGCGCCGGGCTATGAGCGCCTGTCCCCCGTAACGCCGATTGAATCCTTTCAGATCGCCACTGGGCTCATATTTGAACCATTCGGTGAAGTTCGCTATAAAGGAACGGCTCGTTTGGGTAACGGAGGAGGAGTTGGAAATGTGTGATTCAGGTCAAGACAAGGGATGGCGATCGAGACTCACGTGTGTAGTGGTTGGGATGGTGGCATGGAGCCTGGCAAGTGGCATCGTTTCGGCGGTCCAGGCCGGTGCAACCGTGAACCAGGACTTCCGTCTGTGGTCGCCGGTCTATGTGACCGTTCCACTCTCGTCTTCTTTTATCGGGTATCTGGAGGCGAACCCGCGTTTCGGCGACGACGTCTCGGAAATCGATCAACTGCTTATTCGCCCGGCCGTCGGTTACAAACTGACTGAGCATCTTTCCCTCTGGCAGGGGTACGCGTGGATCGGGAATTATCAGCCCCGTTTTACCGAGGAACACCGTGTGTTTCAGCAACTGCTGTACAGTCGAAAATTTTCCTTCGTGAAACTGTTCAGTCGCTCCCGGCTGGAAGAACGAATCATCGACCATGCGGACGGGACCGCCGTTCGAGCCCGCACGATGTTGCGAGTCGATGTTCCGCTGCCGCAGGCCCCAGACTGGGCGATCGTCGTGTACGATGAAATTTTTGTGAATCTGAATTCGGTGGGAAACGGCCCGGGCGGAGGATTCGATCAAAACAGATTTTTTCTCGGTATGAATCACCAGGTGACGGCGCACTTCAATATTGATCTCGGCTATCAAATGCAGACCCTCAATACCCGCCCGTCGGGGCTCATCAATCAAATCAACCACGTCATCCTGCTGCAATGGTTTATCAATCTGTAGCATCGCTGCCTTGACGAAGAGCGCCTCCGGTCAATTGTCACGATCATTACTTAGAGGCTTTCATCGATCAGGCCGTGGAGCTTCTTATCTACCGCGCCACTGTTCGTCCCACCACTGTGGACTGCCAAGTGATTGCCTTTGAGTACCGCACCGACGGTTTTCATTCCTGCTTTGCGCTCGGATCACGTTCTTTGCCCTCTTGTCTGTCCGTCGATGCCGGTGGCTTTGGGGTGCGGCTTTGTTGATGCTCATGAACTAACGCGGCGGCGATCAGCAGCTGGATACCGATGAGAAGGAGGAACAAGGCCCCGATGTCATGGCTCGTACTCTCGGCAATATAGAACCTTCTCGCTGAGAGCAAGAGGGCGAGCACTGAGAGGGCACCGAGGAAGATCCTCATGTTTGGCGCCTCGTTTGTCGCTCAGTCTGTGATAGAGGGTATGCCGGATGCGGGAGAAAGGTCAACCTGGACTTGGGCGCAAGTCCCAGTAAGCGGCAGGTCCATTTGCAGGTTACACAGGGGAGGCGTACACTTTACACCAAGCTTCCAGATGAACCTCGCGAGGTGACGATGACTCGACTGTCACGCAATCTGAATATTGGTCATTGGCTCGTGTGGTTGCTCGCTGCGCTGCTTGGCCTTGGACTCCTGTTCTCTTCTTTCACGGCGGGCTCTTCACGCGCTGAGGACGAGTACCAGTCGGCCCCGAGAGACGGGAACGGGGCCGGGAGCGCCATTTACTCCTGAGCTGTCACGAAATACCTCTCGCTCCTCTCTTGCCCCCAATAGGGACCATCACCCTTGCACGTGCAAGCGCGCTGCGGATTGATGAGCAGCATGCGTATAGTGGCCCAATCCTAGGACGAGCTGTGTGATCGCCTCAAATCCCTGACGGCGTCCATGAACAGGTGGTGGTTATCCGATCCTCTTTCGTTAACGACGGTGGAGAAACGACGCCGCGAGTGGAACCACCCGATGCAACCGGGCATTCGAGGACAGGGCTTAGAAAATACCGGCTTGTTTCTGCAGCCAGCGCACGTACTTTACGATCTGCTCGACGTCGTCCGGCTTGACGGCGTCGATCTTCGGCATGTCGCCGAACTGCCAATGATGCGCCTTGACCCCATTGGCCGCAGCCCGTTGAAAGGCCGCATCGCCATGATGATTGGGTTCATAGACTTTGTGCACAAGCGGCGGGCCCTGAGTGGTTCCAATACCTCCGGCCCCATGACAGGCTGAACAATTGGCTGTGTACTTCTGCTCCCCTCCCTGCAGTTCGGCAGGAGCCGGCCCAGCCGCGCCTGTTGGATTCGTTTCGCTCTGACTGCAAGCCGGTGCGGCGCCGAGCATGAGCACGGCGAGACTGATCCAGATTGTTCGTGAAACGTTCATGGTTTCGTTGATCTAGGTTGTCCGGTTTATTTGGTTCGTCTGGTCTGTCTGGTTTAACAAGAGAAACCAAACAAACCAGAAAAACGATCGTGTTCTCTCGCTTCCCACTTCACGCCTCACGTCGGACAGCGCTCAGGTTAGCGCATATGGGATCGGATCCTCAACTCCCGCGTTGGCAAATCCCTGTTTGCGAATGAGGCAGCTGTCGCATTGTCCGCAGGCGATCGTGCCGACAGGATCGTAGCAGCTATGCGTCAGGTGAAAGGGCACGTTCAGCGTCATGCCGAGTCGAATGATCTCCTCTTTGGTCAGCGTCAGCAGCGGCGCCCGTACCTCGATCCGTGTTCCCTCTGCACCGGCTTTCGTCCCAGTCTGAACGGCAGCTTCAAACGCCCGGATAAATTCGGGACGACAATCCGGATAGCCGGAGTAGTCGAGCACGTTGGCGCCAAAATAGATCACAGAGGCTCCCAGCACTTCCGCATGGGCGGCGGCGAGCGAGAGAAAAATCAGGTTTCTTCCCGGGACGTATGTGATGGGAATGCCGTGGCCCCTGTCGAGTTCGGTACGATTCTTCGGAACAGGAAGATTCCCGGTGAGGGCTGACCCTCCGATCGCGCGCAAATTGACGTCCACCACGAGATGCTGCTGAACACCCAATGCGGCCGCCACTTGGCCGGCTCGTTCTATCTCCACGGCATGCCGCTGCTGATAGGCGATGGTCAGCAGATACAGGTCACATCCGTCTCGACGCGCCACCGCTGCCGTCACGGCGGAATCCAGCCCCCCACTGGTGAGGACGACCGCTCGTTGGGAATTCCGCATGCTCATCGCTGAGAATCCCTACAGCCTATCCCAGGGAAGCCGCCGGTCAACCACAAGTCACATCCGAGACACGTTCTTAGCGGGACCTGTTTATGAAGTTAGGAGGTGGCGTGGCAGGGGCGCACACAGACAACACCATCGTGACTTAATCGCGGTCTTCTTCCCGCTCGATCTTCTCCAACAGCTCCTCGCGCGATTGGCACTCGACACAGAGCGTGGCGAACGGTACAGCTTGCAGCCGCTTCTCGCTGATTTCCACACCACAATCGGCACACCTGCCATACGTGCCTTCGTGCAGGCGCGTGAGCGCTTCATCGATCGACTGCCGCCGGCGGTTGCGCATCTCCATCAAGGAAATGCCAAGCTCACGCTCAAGATCCATTAAGGCCTGGTCGCCGACGTCGCGCGCCGACTCCAGGCGCCGCTGCTGATCTTCAGTCAACGACTGGCCCAGGCTCTCTTCAATCTCCTTGATAATCTCCTGCCGCTTGCCCAGGAGCATTTTTTGGAGCACTTCCTGCCGTCGCTGCCTCGCTTCTCGCTCCTTTGCCGTCTCCTTTGGACGAACCGGTTCGGCTGCAATACCCGCCGGGGCAGGCTTGACCACAACGACCGCAGTCGGCGAACTGAGTTTTCTCCGAGCCGCTGGGGCCGACTTTGATTTCACCACATGCTTTTTCTTGGCCTGCGCTTTCGTTGCCATAGAGATCTCACTCCTTAAATGAAACTCCCCGTAGCCATGCTCCAGGGTATTCGGCGAAGGAGAAGAACGTTCGGAGAGCCAAAAAAGTTCGGCATCTATATCACGGCATGCGCCGTTTGACAAGGGGTTGTGGGGAGATACTTGGGGAGGCCCTACGGATAGATGATCGTAGAATGGACGTCGTACCCGGTAAGTTTTTCACGCCCGTTCAGGCTCTTGAGCTCCACCAGAAAGTCGATCCCGACGATCTCTCCGCCGAGTTGGCGAACGAGGTTGATCGTCGCTTCCGCCGTTCCTCCTGTGGCCAGGAGGTCATCGACGATGAGCACCCGCTCCCCCATTCCAATCGCATCGCGATGGATCGCCAGGGAGTTTGCCCCATATTCAAGGCTGTACTTCACTTCGTAGCAATCGGCGGGAAGTTTTCCCGGCTTGCGAACCGGAACGAACCCAGCCCCTAGGCGTGCGGCCAAGATCCCGGCAAAGATGAATCCGCGAGACTCGATGCCCACCACTTTTGCCACACGCTGGCCCTGGTACCGGTCCGTCAATTCGTCGGCCAGGCTCTGGATCGCAACGGAATTCTTGAGGAGCGTCGTGATGTCGTAGAAGAGGATGCCGGGCTTGGGAAAGTCCCGCACTTCACGAATAAGCGATCGGTAGTTGATGGCGGTCACGTCGTTAGAGCAGATCAGCCTGTGTCATTGTTTTCCTCTCGATGGTGTTGCGAAGCCGAACCAACGCCGCCATCTCGATCTGCCGTACCCGCTCACGGGTAAGTCCCAACTCACGGCCGATTTCCTCCAGCGTCTTCGCTTCGTCTCCATCGAGGCCGAACCGCGACACAATAACAGTTTGCTCTTTGTCAGGCAACTCTTTCACCCAGCCCATCAGTTCCGTCCGGCGGCGCACCCCATCCGCCGTCTCGTCAGGAGAGAGACACATGGGGTCTTCGATCACGTCGCGGAGGAAGGTATCGGTCCGGTCGTTGATCGGACTATCGAGCGAACACGTGGTTCGAACCAGCTGTTTGAGATCCAGCACCTCTTCTTCGGACGTTTTCATTTTCACAGCAACTTCGTGCGCTCTCGGCTCTCGCCCCAGTTCCTGGACCAGCTGCTCGACCCTGCCGAGATAGCGATTCAATCGTTCCACCACGTGCACGGGCAGACGAACCAGCTTGCCTTGATTGATGATGGCCCGTTCGATGTACTGCCTGATCCACCAGGACGCGTAGGTGCTGAACCGGAACCCACGCTTATAATTGAATTTCTCGACGGCTCGAATGAGCCCCAAGTTGCCTTCTTCGACGATGTCGGAAAACGGGAACCCGCGGTGCAGGTAGCGCTTCCCGATGCTGATGACGAGTCGCAAGTTTGATTCGATCATCTGCTGGCGAGCCTGCTCATCACCGGCCATCACCAGCTTTCCGAGTTGCTGCTCTTGCTTGAACGTCAGCAGCGTCGAACGGCGGACTTCCCGCAGGTAGCTCTTGAGCGTATCGAGGCCCTCAGACCGTCCGGATTCCTTCTCCGCACGATCAGGCCTACTCTCGGCTTCGGACTCGTCGACATCATCGACGGTCTGTCTCCGAGCTTCGCCCATCTCGAGCAGCTCATCATGCTGTCGGCTCATGCGGTGTGATTCCCTTTTCTCCGTCGTCTTAATACCAGATACTGAAGCGTGAAAACCGTCCGGTCGCGGCACTCCACTCCGTTTCAATCTTTGTGACGCGTGCTGCAGGCGGGCCCGCCTTCAATTCATGCAACAGCGCCTCGATCACGGCTTGCTTTCCTTCCACGTCCAGTTCGACCCGACCATCGTCGAGATTTCGAACCCCGCCGAGAAGCCCTTGTTGCACCGCCACGCGTGCCGCAAATGCGCGATACCCCACGCCCTGCACACGACCACTCACCATGACATGCGCACGAACCGGCAACACTGCTGCTGACTCAGTCATCTGTCCTGCCACGATCTCTCACACGCCTGGAACTCGCGCGGAGCCTTCGCGCTCAACGGATATTCTCACACCTCCCCTGACGCGTCACGCCTTTTGCAATTCTGCGCGAACAAGTTGAGGCAAGCTAACAAGCAGGCGGCACGCGCACGCGAACATGCGCGGCCTACCGGCGGTGTGCATCCGGCGCCTCAATGCAATACAACGATCAAGCGGCGCCGGTTCACACGACGTGCAGTTTGGAGAAGAGCACGCATGCTGGAGGGGGTTAGCCCGTTGCCAAGAACAATCCCATGGGCTCCGGGTCGAGCGAGCTTGGATATGATTATGGGCGGAGAGGATACTGGATGGTTTTATCCGCTGGCCTTCATTATGAGGTCAGCGGCACGACACGCTTGGTTTGGTCGGGGCGAGAGGATTTGAACCTCCGACCCCTGCGTCCCGAACGCAGTGCGCTACCGGGCTGCGCTACGCCCCGACATCAACTCAAGCAGGAGCAACGAGGACGCGATTGTCTTACAGGATGGGGGTGAAACGCAACCCGTGCGCGTTCGCGACGCCCTGGCAGGTGACTTGTCCATCCTTGAGGTTGACCCCCTTGGCCAACCCAGGATCGGATCGAATCGCCCGATCCGCGCCCTCAGAAGCGAGGCGCACTATATAAGGCAGGGTCGCATTGGTCAAGGCGAAAGTCGAGGTCCGGGGCACAATCCCCGGCATATTGGCGACGCAATAGTGGAGTACGCCATCGACGACAAACACGGGATCGGAGTGGGTCGTTGGCCTCGTCGTCTCGAAACATCCGCCTTGATCCACTGATACATCGACGACAACGGCCCCTCGTTTCATGTTCGAGACCAGCGATCGTGAGACGAGCTTCGGCGCCTTCGTTCCTGGTACCAGGACAGCTCCGATCACCAGATCCGCCTCGCAGACCGCCTGTTCAATCGCCGAAGAACTCGCCGTGCGTGTGATGATTCGACCACGGTACAGATCATCGAGATGACGCAGCCGTTCCACATCCAGATTGATCACCGTCACCTGCGCTCCTAACCCGACCGCGATTCTCACGGCGGATGTTCCTACCACACCTGCCCCAAGAACGACGACCTTCCCTGGATCGACCCCGGGCACTCCCGCAAGCAATACTCCCCGCCCACCTTGCGTTTTTTCCAGATAGCGGGCTCCCACCTGGACTGACATCCGCCCGGCAATCTCACTCATTGGTTTGAGCATCGGCAGGCTGCCGTCTTTGGCCATCGTCGTTTCATAGGCGATCGCCAGAATCCGACGATCGAGGAGCGCTTTTGTCAGATCCGGAAGTGCGGCCAAATGCAGATAGGTGAACAGGACTTGACCTGGGCGGAACAGCGGGCATTCTGACAGCAGCGGTTCTTTCACCTTCACAATCAACTCCGCTTTCGCAAAGACCTCATCTTTTGACGCCGCAATCGTTGCGCCCGCCTGCCGATACTCCTCATCTGGAAACCCGCTCCCCTCACCAGCCGAGGGTTCGACCCAGACCTCATGCCCGGCCTGATGCAGCACCCCTGCGCCGTCGGGAGTCAGACTGACGCGATATTCGTGATCTTTGATCTCTTTGGGAACCCCGATACGCATATCTCACCTAGGGTGCAGGTCGCAGGGATTGACCGGTCGCAATTTCGTAGGCCTCCGCCAACGTGGAGACTTCTGTGACCTTGATTGATCGTGCCATTCCCTTATCGGTAATTGCAAATGTCTTTTGACCGGCCGGCAACAGCAATTCATGAAACTGCGGGAGGAGGTGACAGCCCTCGATCTTATGTTCCAGGCCGCCGACCGGACCGACCGCAAGGTTCGAGTCGATCGTTCCAGAAAGACACACATCCGGTCTTAATGGATCTCCCAGTACTGCCGACGTCACCGCGACCGCCCAGGCGACTCCGGCGCTCGGCCCATCCACACGCATTCCTCTGTGCAAAGACCCCGCGGACATGGGAATCGTCAATTGAACATTGAGGAATCGAGGATCGTACCGAGTGGCTTTAGCCGCTGCCATGACGGCGACTCCCAAGGTTTGCCTCGCCCCATCCTGGAAATGATAATCGGTCGTGAGGTATGGGCCATTCCCCGCCGGCTGATACGTCACATCAATCTGCAACATCTGGATATCGCCTTTATTGGGGATGTTCCAGCCTTTGGCCCGCATTCCGGGAGAGAGATCATGATAACTCAATGCAGGAACTGTTCGTGCCGTCGGTGCAAATGGCCGGGAGGACAGCGGTTGCCCTACCGTCTTGTTCGGAGGAGGAACCGGCGCTGCCGGCTCCTGGCTCGGTTGGAGTTCAACCGAACCGCGCAGCGCTGGAAATCGAGCTGACGGGAGTTCAGGCAGGGCTTTGATCTCACGACACCCTACGCCACCTCCATCTTTAAAGAGGACACTTCCGTCCGGCTGCGTGCACTTCCACAGCTCCGCCCAACCGCTCTCGGTCATGAGGATTGCGACCACGACTAGACCCGCCGTGATCCCCCACACTCGATTTCTCATGCCCATATCCTTCCGTATTCCTTATAAACTATAGCAGAGCCGTCAGCGCAGCTAGACAGCTGAAAAATCCCTGGTGTAAGATGCGCCCGCGAGCCCTATTTACGAAGGAGACCTTCCATGAATCTCTCGAATGGATCGTGCAATGCCTGTGGTGCTGTCGGCACCGCGCTCATGAAGTTTTCTCTGGGCAAAGATTTCTTTGGCCGTCCCTATGACCGCCTCTCCCCATCGTCCGACCAGAGCCCAAAATGGTATTGCGAGTCCTGCTCGATGCAGAAAAACCTTCAGCGCGACTTTCGCGATATCCGAACCGAATACGACAGACTGATCGCCGGGCAAGGCTCCGAACTGTCACAGGGAGATGAATTCAGACGGGCCTCGCTGCGCCTGCGCGAAATTTCGACACTCCTGAATGCGGCAGAAGGACCGTCTCCCTTCCTCACCAGCCACGAAGTGCAGCTGTTAATGGAACGACTCAATACGGCCACCATGCCGGCGTAGCGCAATCGCACCATGCCATCGTTTCAGCGTCATATTTTCGTCTGCATCAATCAGCGCCCCCAAGGCGATCCACGCGGCTGTTGCGCAAACTTGGGATCGGAGAAACTCCACGCTCATTTCAAGAGCGAAACGAAACGGCTGAATCTCAAAGGGCTCGTGCGCGCGAACAAGGCCGGCTGCCTTGACCATTGCGAGATGGGCCCCAGTGTCGTGATTTATCCTGAAGGTGTCTGGTACTGGGTCGGCACGGAAGCCGATGTGACCGAGATCATGGAGCGGCACGTCATAAAGGGCGAGATCGTGACCCGGTTGCTCATGCCGGACCATCCGGTTCCTGAAAAACTTTCTCCGCTAATTCCTTAGGGCAGCACACACCATATGGCTGTTGAAGAGAAGTGGAAAGCCAACCAGGAAAAGGTGGCGTTCACCAAACAGTTTCCCGGACTGATGCTGGACTGGAAAGTCTGCGAAGGGAAGACGGTTCAAGCTGTGATCTCGTTGACCGGCAAACAAGGGGCAATGGTGATCGTTTTTACCGACGGCTCATTTACGGTCGTTCCACCACTGACTCCCGAACCCTGGGAGCTCGGACAGGCCCTCATTGATGCCCGTGCACAGCTTGAGCCGACACACAAAGCCGCCTATGTGGAGTATGATCAGTTATCGAAGAAAGACAACGATGCGCTGAAGTCCGCAAGGCTGGAGAAGATTATCGGTGCGATTCAGAACAACTTGGAACAAATTCCCGAACTCAAAGACCGGCTGAAAGAACTCGTGAAGGAGTGGAAGTGAGCAGTCTGCCAGAGAGAAACATGTTCGAGATTTTTTCCCAAGGTCTTTTTGAAGGAGTCAAGCCCATGATGGTCATTCGCGATCACCTTATCCGCCATCCCGACCGCTGCACCCACCAGGCCATCTGTGTCCCCATCTGCCCAACCAGTGCATGGCTTTCGACACCCCCATACAAATTCGACTCTTCACGCTGTCTCGAAAGCTGCCGCCTCTGCTTAGACGCATGCCCGTCGCAGGCGATCTTCGGGGTGTTCAAGAAGGGGGAGAAGTTGCTGGAGCCGCAGAAAAAGTAAGATGCGAGATAGCGCGAATCTCCTGTGCTCGCTGACCGCGCACACAAGAGCACATTGAGGCTGAAATTAAGCGCGGCGTTCGGTCAATGCGCGCAGAAGGGCGATTGGCCGCACTACCTCGCAAAGAGGGAAAGGGAAAAGTTAGACGCCTCCTTCACTGCACCTTCGCTCCAGCCACGACTTGATCAAGGAAAGAAAAATAGTCGGCAGATCCTAGCCCGCAGTTAGAAGCCGTTCGCTTAGGGCGCTAGCGTGAAGTCCTGGTCTAGCCCATCACCCGCAGAAATATCCACCGTCGACGGCGCCGGAGCCTGAGTTGCGTACACCGTCGTCGGTGTTTGTGCGGAACCGTGAACAGTATACATACCGGCAACTGAACCTTGCCCAGTGGCAGTTGGCGTGATTGGCAAGGTCCCGGTCCCATATGAAGCCAACGAAGGCGCCGCAATAGGTAGAATTAACCCATACTCATAATCGCCGATAGGCAATACACCGTCCTTTACTGTCGCAACCTGGGATCTCACCGTTACGGTTGGCCCCCCGGAAAGTGCCTGCTTCGCGGCAACAACAACGGTCGCGTCATCACGATCATCAACGGCAGGCGCGGGAGGCGGGTTGATCAACATAACGCGCCGATTGTGTGAAATCCGGAAAGCTGCAACTGGAACGGCTGGGCCTGGTTACTGACTGTCGTGATGCTCGTGCTGCTGGGAACCGGCACCCCTGCGATGACGGTTGTCGCACAGCAGTCATTCGTCGGGCTGTTATTTGCTGTGATCACAACATCGTAGTTTCCCGGATCAAGGCGGGCGAGAAAAAACTCACCGGTTTGGGCGTTGGGTACCGTCGAACGAACGACGTTACCGCCCATTTGGGCTGACACAATGACGTTGTTGATATTGGCTTGGCCTGGGAAAAGGTTGGTATCGAGAAAGCCCTGGATACCATTCAGCTCGAAAGGAATGACCTGGATCACGGGCTTGAGGATGTACTTCCCACTATTCCCAGCCTTCACAACAGACTTGCAGGCATCGAAGTCCAGCAGCAAATCGACGCGTTGCCCCTGATTCACCGTGAACTGGTGGATCAATTTAATGCCACTCTGCATGGCACTGGGCGTATCGAGCGGGATCTCGTTATTGTTCGGCGGGGTAGTTGTCAGAACCACTGAATTGGCGGTCGGATTAGTGCCGCTATTGCCAACCAGCACGAACCTCACTTGGGTGTAGTGGCCTGCTTCGAGTGGGGTCTCGCCAAGGCGTTCGAGTGCAAAATTCGGTTGCGTCGGATCATTGAGATCGAGCAGGTTGATTTTCCGCGGTGGGACTAGAGCGATCGTGGTCCAGCCTGCCGCGTTCTCATTGACCGAACTGCTTTGATGCACGCGTACTTTATCGACGGTGACATTCACGGCGTCAAATCCGCAAGCCGGCGCATCAGTCAGCGACACGCTCAGTGCACCGAGTTGCGCACCACCTCCCCCACTATCACCGCCGCTGCCACAACCAGCAACAAACACCGTCATCAATAATCCCAACAACCACATGAATGATTTGGAATAGCTCGTAGACTTCATATCTTTCACCATGACTTTTGGCTCCTAATTGAATTCCCGACCAATCCGGCGTGCCAGAGGGGTTTCTTATTCTAATTCTCCATGCATTGAAGCAAATTATGTGCTTCTTCGGCGATGCCCTCTACTCCAGTCCCTCCCGCACCCTCCTTGTTCTCTGGAATCTTCCATGCTGCTGCACATAAGTGCCTAGAAAACCATTCCCTTTCAGAACCGGCCAATTTGCTGAGTCCTGCCAGACTCACAACTCTCATGCGCACCCGTTTTCACACAATCCCCCTTATGTAGGTGACACGGTGCAGGATCTTGCCTACAGTGCCGTATTAGCCGTCAGGCTCTTTATCATTCCATCCGTTACACCCGTAAAGCTCGTCGATTTCTTGAATGGGGGGAATGTGGCCTGGGAGTATCTCGTCGTCGAAGAGCAGGGGTGGCGGAAGCCACTGTCGACAAAGATGCTTGGGAATAGGCCATTCCGGCAGGAACAGGAGCAAGACTACGAGAGCTGTTTTCTCAGATGCCCCCAATAGGCCGTCCCTGAATATCCGCAGGCGCCGGTGAAGGTCGTCATTGCCATAATCTGGTACACCTTGCTGCGTGGAATCTTCACTTTTACGGCGGGGTTCAAGAGATCGGGTGAATGCATGACCAGCTTGAGTGACTCACCGGCGGACAAAATCGGCCACATGCAGGACAGCCGGAGCCGCGTTTCATAGCGGGGAATTGCCATGGTGTAGAGCCAGCCCTGATCGAGGTGCTCTGTTGCCATGCGAACGAGTTTGCTCAACACGGGCCTGAAGCGAGGAAGATTCTGCTGGTCCAACAGATCCCGGGGCTTGAGCCCTGCTTCCGCGAGTATCGCCTCCGGAATATAACAACGCCCCTTCTGAAGATCATGCGCGATGTCTTTCACAATGTTGGTCAGTTGAAGACCTTTCCCAAACCGCACGCCGACGTCGGACATCTCCCGCACATTCCACGACGCCAGCGCGGTCCGATGCGCGCACATGAGATCCGTCCAGAATTCACCGACGCAGCCCGCGACGTAATAGGTGTAGCGGTCCAGATCATCGAACGTCTTCAGTGCGACGAGATCTTCACCCGACGGTCCAGGGAAGACGCTCAGGTCCATTTCCATTCCCTGCGTAAGCGTCGTCATGAGCCGCCGAACCCGACGCCGGTCGTCCGGCGAGAAGTCCAGGAAGAGCCGGAAGCAGTCTTCCAATCGTTCGAGCAGCACTCGTTCGGCTGAATCCTGCTGGAGCGGCCCCAGAGCCCGTTGAATGTTCTGAATGTGCGCCCAGGCAATCTGGTCACTGACAAACTGCCCTTTGAGCTGGCTGAGAAAATCCAGGCGGCGCGGTCGATCGATCAATTCCGTATCGGCGATCGTATCGGCCGCCCTGGCAAACAGATAGGCCACGCTGACTTGATCGCGGACATCTGCCGGCACCACGACCAACGTCGTATAAAACAGACGGGACACTCGCTTGAGAAGGTCGTGGAGCAGCTCGGATTTGGACGCGTCGGTACTCGTGGCCCACCTATTCTATTACTTCACTTCCAGCTTTCCTTCCATCCCTTTGTCGCGATGGCTGGGCAGGGGCCAGAGGCGTTTGTCGCAGTAGATCGGAAAAGTGCCGGGCTGGGCCGGCGTGAATCTGATCGTGACGGTTTTCCCGGCGCCGACATCTTGTTCGACCGAGAGCCCCCCGGCCGGCTCGTTGATAATGAAGTTGTGCGGCGTGAGCGTGGTCACACTCGTCAGCGTCAACTCCACCGGCTTTCCGGCTTCGACGACCAGATGGTTCGGCGTGTAGGAGTAGCTGTCGAGGGTGACTGTGGCGCGTTGCACCCCGTCGTCCTCGATCGGGGCGACGAATGGCGAACCTAATTGTGGAACATCTGCGGCCTGTCCTGTCGACCCATACATCACCATCAGCAATCCACCTGCACTGACCACACGGGAAAATCGCATGGTGGTCTCCACATCTCCAAATGGGACTCTTCTAGCAGGAAGACCAGAAACCGGTCAACTTTGCCTCGCAGTTTCACGGACTTCCGGCGTCTTGACATTTGACAGCGAGGCCTTATGTTCAACCACAACGAATGACGTCTTCGCGGGTGTATCTCAAAAGAGAAGTTTGTGTATAATCATGGAAGTTCGGCCACTCGCCACGCACACAAGGCGAGTGCTTGTCTGTAAGGAGGTGCTCGATGAAGTGGATGAAGGGCATGGGCCTGCTACTGGTCGCCAACATTCTTATTATGGTGACGCTTTCGCTCACTGTGCCGATCCTAATCAACGTGATCCTGCCGATGTTCGGAATCGATCTACGAGGCTCGGTCGATCTCTCTACATTGGTGTGGGCCGCTATGTTTGGGTTTGGCGGCGCGTTCATCAGCTTGGCGTTTTCCAAACAAATGGCGCGAGCCATGCTCCAGCACTGCCAGCAAATTACCAGGCCTCAATCCCGCGCTGAACAAGTGATCTACGGTTCCGTGCAGGAGATTGCGCAACGCCTGCGCATCACGATGCCGGAAGTGTGGATCTACGACTCTCCGGATCCCAATGCATTCGCGACCGGCCCCAGCAAGAACAATTCAATGGTGGCCGTCTCAACCGGTCTCCTTCAGAATCTGAAAGAGGACGAGGTCAAGGCGGTCCTGGCTCATGAAATGGGCCATGTATACAACGGCGACATGTTTGCCACGACCGTCCTTGCCGGGTTAATGAATACCTTCGTGTACTACATCGCCATGTGGGTGCGCCGACTCTTCGCACAGCGGGATCAGGCCGCGCTGGGATTTGGGCTGTCGCTCGTGCTTCAGATCATCCTCAGTATTCTGGCTTCTGTCGTGATCAGCTGGTTCTCGCGACAACGCGAATATGGGGCGGATGCCTTTTCCGCCAAGGTGTACGGGAAGGATTCCATGATCTCGGCGCTTCGTGCGATCGATCGATGGGTCACGCGCGCACAGTTCGAATATTCGTCGCAAGATGCTCTTGCGACGATGAAGATCTCCGGAAAATCGGGCGGGATCATGAGCCTGTTCTCCACACACCCGCCGATGGAAGCGCGGATTGCGGCGTTGGAACGATTATAAATCCTCACCACCTGGAGGCCGCTATGTCGAGAGCGCTGCCGGGAATGATGCTGGGCTTAGCGGTACTCGCCGGATGTGGCTCAACACATCTCTTCGGCCTCGGCTCTGCGCAAGCCGGGCAGGAAGGAGCACTCATGGCCGCCAACACGGCGAGTCTCTACGACTTCACCATGGCCGACATCGACGGGAAGGCTGTGAATCTCAGTCAGTACCGGGGCAAGGTTCTGCTGCTGGTCAATACCGCCAGCTTCTGCGGAAATACGCCGCAGTACTCCGACCTCCAAGCCATGTACGAGCACTACAACGAGAAGGGGCTTGAGATTCTGGCGTTCCCCGCCAACAATTTCGGCCAGCAGGAGCCGGGGTCCGATCAGGAGATTAAGAACTTCTGCTTCACCAAGTACAGCTTGACGTTTCCCTTATTCAGCAAGATCAGCGTCAAGGGATCGGACAAACATCCTCTCTACCAGTTTCTGACCGAGCAGAGCCCCTTCCCCGGTGAAGTGGAGTGGAACTTCCAGAAATATCTTGTGGATCGATCGGGCAACATCGTCGGACGCTTTCATCACCGCACACAGCCTCTGTCGCCTGAGATCGTCAAAGAAGTCGAGCGGGTCCTGGCAGCCGACTAGTTGTTTACGATCGCTTCAAGAACGAAATGTGCGAGCGGTACTCGTGAATGGCTGCTCCTAATGCCGCACTTCCGCGAGAAATGTTGGCGTCGAGCGTGTCCTCGATAACCGGATCGTCGATCTCCACATCATAGCGGTCCTGAATGTTCGTTCTCACGGGAGCTCCGGTAATCTCCCGCGGCATAAAGATTTCCTTCCAGATTTCCTTTTCGACCAAACAGACATCCCGAAATCGTTCATAGAGTAAGGCCAGCTTTTCTGGGTCGGTAATCTTGACGTGGTCTCCCATGGTCTCCCCTCCGGTCTATTTGTGGCTCTGCACGCGCGCCAGCCTGCATCAAATATTGCTCGGCGATCTATTCGCAGATCGGCATGGCGGCTTTCTGAATCTGCCGTGATCACGCGACCCAGCGGTTATTGGGGCCGGCTGGGCGGAGTCGGCGGTGCGGCCTCGGCGATCGTGAACCGCATGGTGCCTACCTGATTCGCAGCATGGAACGGCTGTTGTCCCAGCGGCGTGATAAAAATGTTTGCCACATAATTCCCCAATGCCCATCTCTCTCCGGACTTCTTCAACTCGAGATAGCCGTACCGCTCATGGCCCGGCACCTCGAGTACGTCTTTCCCGAGCGGCGTGCGGCTCAGCAGTTCCCCCGGCTGTTCCAGAAACCACTGCACTCCGAATTGCGCGGGATCTTCCAGCGGAGCCACTTCAAAGATGATGTAGACCGCCGGCGTCTCCGGTGTAAAGACCGAGCCCGGCTCAATCGGTTTCAGCCGTGGGTCCTGGGTGTACCACCCTTTTCTCGCGAAGGTATCCCACTCCACTTCATACCCCTTGGCCATCTTGATCCACGTAAAGAGCGACTGGGGCACTCCCCTTTGCTGGTCATCGAACGACGGGCTCTGTGTCGCTCCAACTTCGGTGGTCTCTTGCTCCTTGGGAGCCAGGAGGTCTTTCGCATTCCCTGTCTGGACGACAAGGACTCCAACGCAGAGGGCGCCGGCGGCAATCCAGCTCTCCGACAGTCTGACCGGTGCACAAACGTTCGGCCTACTCATGGCTTCATCGTATCGGGACTCAGCGCTGCCGGTCAATCATTGACCGGATTCAACCGATCAGTCCTTATCGATCGTCCTGTCTGTGATACAGTGCTCTGGACCTTCTCAATGACACCAGGCGCTATGCTCCATCGACAACGATCATCACTCCAGCCAGGAGGAAACGACTCCGATAACCGTCCGACGCCCGCAGATTCGCGTGGGCACGAACCCGGACGCCGATTCGGCATCCGCGATGGACTGTTCCAAGCCGTCACTCACGGCGGAGGTGAGCAGTATCTCTCTGCCTTTGCCCTTCTCTTCCACGCTGCGCCGTTCCACTTGAGCATCCTGTCGGCAATTCCCCAGCTCTTAGGGACGTGGGCTCAACTGGTGTCCGTCAAAGTGTCCCCTTGGTTCCCCAACCGCACCTCCCAGATCTTCTGGGGCATCATCGGCCAATCCGTTTCTTGGATTCCTATTCTGGCGCTGCCCCTGATCTGGCCAGAGCTGGGACCCTGGCTTCTGATCGTCGGCGTCGCCATCTATTTTACCTTCACCCATTTTACCTCCCCCGCTTGGAATAGCCTCATTACCGACCTGCTCCAGCCCAATGAACGAGGCATGTACTTCGCCAGGCGGTCACGAGTAATGGCCATAACCAGTTTCTTCGCACTCTGTCTGGGGGGAGCACTGCTGAGCTTCTGCCAGGACCGGCAACTCCTCTGGGTGGGTTTTGCCGTCATGTTTCTCACGGCCGGCCTGTGCCGCGGCGCATCGGCTCTTTTCCTCACGAAGGTCACCGATCTGCCTCAGCATGAACCGGGCGATAACCCGGCCGGCTTTCGGATCTTTCTTCGAACCGGAGTCTCGAAGAACTTTCGTCAGTTTCTTTTATTCTCCGGCCTTATGCACCTGGCGGTGCTGATCTCCGGCCCTTTCTTCGTGATTTATATGCTTCAGGATCTCCATCTCGCCTATTGGGAATATGGAACCTGGCTTGCAGCCGGTATCATCGGCCAATTTTTGACACTCCCCGCCTGGGGTCAGTTCGGCGATCGCTTTGGGAACAAAGCGCTGCTCACGTTCACCGGCTTGATCGTCGCCGTCCTGCCGATGCTCTATTTGCTCAGCACCGCTTGGCCGTTTCTCGTGACCGTCAACTTCTTCGGAGGCGTGGTCTGGGCGGGACTTGGGCTCGGCTTAAACAACTATGTGTTTGATGCGGTGCAGCCAACGGATCGGGCCAAAGCGGTCGCGGTTTCGAGTACGGTCAACGCGATTGGATGGGCGATGGGAACGCTGATCGGAAGTTGGTTGATCGGCACCGTGCCGGCCACCCTGCAGCTTGGAGCATTCACTCTAGAACCTGCCTCCAACCTGCCGTTTATTTTTTTCCTCTCCGGTGTACTTCGCCTGAGCGTCTCGGCAGCCCTGCTCCGCACTTTTCACGAACCCCGCGAGGTGGAACATCGCGCCCACCACCGATTGGTGTGGGAACTTCCGTTGCTGAAACCACTGCGACGGCTCTCACTCCGCTGCCCGACAGGCGCCAGCCGCTAGGGACTCATCGCAGGATCGGCTGCACGATGCTGTTCTTCTTGTTTTAACTTCTCGAAGGCCTTATCCGCATGGCTCCGGACCTGGTCCGGTGTCACCGTTGGCGCAGGTTTGGGCGGTTCACTAGCGCAGCCGCCGACACTCAGTAGCAGCACCCCCAACACGCCGGCCATCAGACTGCCATCGCTTCCGCTTCGCTGCATCATTCCCCCTGCCATGCGCACCCTCCTCGGCTAAAGACTCACGTTTCTCTTGGGAATTATCATACTCCCCGCCTCCCGTGAATGTCATTGAGCCCATTTCGTTGACTCATCGAAACCAGCAGAGTATGCTCCGCGCCATAGACCGGCTTTCCACACCACGAGGGTTCCCATGTCGTTGCACGATCGCTTAACTGAAGACCTCAAGCTCGCCATGAAATCGAGAGATCAGCTTCGAATGGATGTTATCCGTATGATCAAAGCTGCGGTCTTGAACAAAGAGGTCGAGCTGAAAAAAGACCTGGACGACGCTGAGATGAGCCGGGTCATGACCACCCTCATCAAACAACGCCGGGAGTCTGTCGAGCAGTTTGAGAAAGCTCAACGGACAGAACTGGCAGAGAAAGAACGCAAGGAAATCACCATCATCGAAGCCTATCTTCCCAAAGCCCTCTCCTCGCAAGAGCTTGAACACATTGTCGCGTCGGTCGTGACCGAATCAGGAGCCCACTCTCTCAAGGAAATGGGAACGGTGATGAAAGCCGTCATGGCACGCCTCGCAGGTCAGGCCGTCGACGGCAAACAAGTCAGCGACCTGGTCAAAGCCAAACTCAAGTAGCCGCCCTGCGGTCATTTGCTATACTGAGAGTGGAGTGTGATGCCCGGATCGCTCAGATGCGTTCGCACACGGCTGTGAAGGAAACCCCTATGGCGATCTTAATCGTCGACGACTCTCCCGACCAGCACCTCCTGCTCCGGTCCCTCCTGACGAAAGCCGGCCATGCCGATATTGTGGCAGTCGATTCGGCACACGCCGCCTTTGCAGCCTTGAATCTCGATGGCGAACAGCCCCCGACAAAAGTCGACTTGATTCTCATGGATGTCCTCATGCCGGACATCGACGGCGTCGCCGCCTGCAGACAGATCAAGGGCAAGACACATCTTCGAGATATTCCCATTATCATGGTGACAGCCAAGAGCGACCTCACTAATCTCAAAGACGCCTTCTCAGCCGGCGCCATGGATTACATCAACAAACCCGTAAACGGCGTCGAGTTGCTCGCACGTGTGGCCTCGGCGTTGACGCTGAAGTGGGAAATGGATTGCCGAAAGGAACGAGAGACCGAACTGCGTCGCAGCAACGATGAACTTCAACGCGCACTGAAGGAAGTCAAAGTGCTCCGTGGTCTGATCCCCATCTGCGCGTCGTGTAAAAAGATCCGTAACGACGGCGGATTCTGGCAACAACTTGAAGAGTATTTAGGTGAGCATTCTGAGGCTGAATTCAGCCACGGCCTCTGCCAACCCTGTATTAAAAAGCTTTATCCTGGCGTTTACCAGGGCTAGCTGTTACGATTCCGCCAGTTTCCACTCCACAGGAGTCGCTAGAGCGTATGAGCATTCTCATCGTTGACGATTCAGTTGATGATCGCCTGCTCTTGCAGTCGATCTTATCTGCCGCGGGCTACGAAGACATTCTCGCTGCGGACTCCGCCGCGGCCGCATTCAAATATCTCGGCCTCGACGGAGGCAAACAGGACGCCGCACGCGTCGACCTGATCCTCATGGACATTCTCATGCCCCAAATGAGCGGCATTGAAGCCTGCCGCCAGATTAAGGCCATCGATCGCTTCCGCGACACCCCGATCATTATGGTCACCGTCAAGACCGACCCGGTCGATCTTCAATTAGCATTTGCCGCCGGTGCCATGGACTACGTCGCCAAGCCGGTCAATAAGATCGAACTGTTGACCCGGGTGCGCTCCGTCCTGCGCCTCGTCCATGAGATCGATCGTCGGCGCGCGCGTGAACAAGAACTGCTCGAGGTCATGCGCCAACTACAGGAAGCGAATCAGATGCTGCTCCGACTCTCCTGCCTGGACGGGTTGACCGGCATTACCAATCGGCGCCAGTTCGATGACTTTCTGGATCAGGAATGGCGGCGGGCCGTGCGCGATTCGACACCTCTGTCCCTCATCATGTTCGATATCGACCGATTCAAGAACTACAACGACTCCAAGGGTCACACGGCCGGTGATGAATGCCTGAAACAGGTCTCGGCAGCGATCTCCAGCTCCGTCAATCGTCCGGGCGATCTTGTCGCCCGATATGGCGGGGATGAGTTCGTCACCGTGTTGCCGGGCACCAGCATGGATGGTGCTGCACAAGTCGCGGAAAGCCTTCGCCGCCGAGTTGAATCCCTGGGCATCAAGCACTCAGACGGAGAGCTCGTTACGATTAGTGTCGGTTACGCATGCATTGTTCCCAACAGAAATGCCTTCCCCACTGATTTAATCAAAGCTGCAGATCAAGCCCTCTATCAGGCGAAACAAGAAGGGCGCAATCGGACCAAACCGGCCGGCATCTTATCCTTGGTTCAGGATTCTCACGACAGCTAGGGATCAACCTACAGAAACGACCCATCTCTCACTTTCCACAAGGCCATGCCACGTCATCCACGCTTAGCCGCTCGGAAACGAACCAAAGCCCCTACAGCCTCGACTCGTCAATCCATCCCTCGCCCAAAGCGGGCGACTGGTACGCAGACGCAGACGCGCTCCACACAGCGGAACCCTTCACTCGGACAAGACGCTGCGGTGCTCCTGGAACAGTATCAGGAGACGCTCCGGAAACTTGCCCAGAGTGAAGCCCTGAACAGCGGCAATCTTCCCCACGCCTTCCAGACCATCACAGAAGCTTGCTGCCGACTGTTGCAGGTGGAACGGGCCAGTATCTGGCTCTTTACCACAGACCGAACCTCCATCACACTGATAGACCTTTTCGAATCCGGTCCACAACGTCACAGTGCCGACATGGTTCTGCCGGCAGCTCACTATCCAGTCTATTTCCAGTCACTGGCCACTGAAGAGCGAGCCATTGTGGCCCACGACGCCCTGAAAGATCCTCGGACCAAAGAGTTCACGCGCACGTACTTGGCCCCCCTCAACATCGGAGCCATGCTGGATGCACCAATCAGGCAAAAGGGGAACGTCGTGGGCGTGCTGTGCACAGAACATGTCGGTGCACCCCGCCAATGGGCCATCTACGAAGAACAACTCACCAGCTCGTTGGCAACGATGGCAACCCTAGCCATGGAAGCGGCAGAACGGCGTGAAGTGGAGCAAGCGCTACGCGTCGCGAAAGAGGCGGCCGAGGTGGCGAACCGGGCAAAGAGCGAATTCCTGGCCAGCATGAGCCACGAGATCAGGACCCCGATGAATGCCATCATCGGCATGGCCGACCTCTTGTGGGAAACACCATTAACCCCGGAGCAGCGGAAGTATCTGCGGATCTTTCGTCGAGCGGGCAGCAGCCTGTTGAATCTGATCAGCGACATCTTGGATCTTTCAAAAGTTGAAGCGGGCCACCTGAATCTCGAATCGATTGATTTCGATCTGAGCGAAGTCATCGACAAAGCCATTGAAATATTGGCGATGCGGGCCAACGAGAAGGGCCTGGAACTCGCCTGTCACTTGGCCCCGAACGTTCCCTGCGCCCTGATCGGTGACCCGACGCGGCTGACTCAAATATTGATCAATCTGATTGGCAATGCCCTGAAGTTCACGGAAAAAGGTTCTGTCATTGTCCTGGTGACCAACGATGTCGATGCCCATACTCCGGGCACGATTCGATTCTCAGTGAGCGACACCGGCATCGGGATTCCCGCCGATAAACTGGGTACAATCTTTGACAGTTTCACCCAAGCGAATCCTTCAACCACTCGGCAGTATGGGGGAACGGGGCTCGGCCTCGCGATCTCCAAACATCTCGCCGAGCGCATGAACGGACGTATCTGGGCAGAAAGCACAGCGGGCAAAGGAAGCATCTTCCACTGCACGGTCGCACTGCAAGTTCAAACACAACCCAGCGCACAGAAACCCGCTCTCCAGATCAATCTTGCGGGAGTCAGGACACTCGCCGTGGACGATCATCCGACCAATCTCCTCATACTTCGGGAAACGCTTGGCGCCTGGGGAGCCCAGGTCACTGAAGCCGGCAGCGGAACCGCCGCGCTCGATGAACTCCGCCGCGCATCTGAGCAAGGGACGCCGTATGAACTGCTCCTCCTCGACTGCCGTATGCCAGGTTTGAACGGTTTTCAAGTCGCGGAGAAACTCAAAGAAACATCCCTAGGAAAGGGCCTTACCGTCATCATGCTCACATCGGACCATTGGGCCGACGATATCGCCCGCACATATGATCTTGGCCTTGGTGGATATCTCGTGAAACCTATTCGACGATCCGATCTGTTTCAGACAATCAGCATTGCGCTGGGTCGTACGAAAGGAACCTCGCCGCCGGTTCGAGCAGAACCTTTGGATCCGGCACCGCCGACATCGACACGCGCCCTGCGGGTGCTCCTGGTTGAGGACTCCCCTGACAACCAGCTGCTGGTGCAAGCCTATCTCAAGCAGACCGCCCACTGTCTCGACGTGGCGGATCATGGCGCCATCGCGCTTGAGAAGTTCAAGAACGGCCATTACGACGTCATTCTCATGGATATGCAGATGCCCGTGATGGATGGCTACACCGCCACGAGAGCGATCCGCAAGTGGGAACGAGACCACAACTTGCCGCCCACACAGATTATCGCGCTGACAGCGCTGGCGCTCAAAGAGGAAGCCGTCAAGATTTTCGAGGCCGGCTGCAACACCCACATCACCAAGCCTGTGAGGAAAACCACCCTACTGGAAGTTCTTCAGGCTTACAAAGAACACAGGGTCTAACGTTGCAGACCCCACACCCAAAGTCATCGGACCGATTCACCGTGCGGATTGACCGTGATCTTGAGGATATCGTGCCCGGCTTTTTGGCCAATCGGCAGAAGGATCTCCGGACACTTCGCAGCGCGCTGGCCGAGCATGACTTTGCGACCATCCAGGTGCTGGCTCATCGCATGAAAGGCGACGGGGGTGGGTACGGCTTCGACAGGATTACCGAAATCGGCGGCGGGATGGAGCTCGCAGCGGCACGACACGATCACCCGGCCATTGAGCAGCACACCGCAGAGTTGGAAGATTTCCTCACCCGGGTCACAGTCGTCTATCGGTAGTGGATCACAACGCTTCCCGATGACGCCTCAGGCATGGGCACCATCGGATTCCTAATCCACGATCGACACGCCGACTCCCGGGAGCATTGCTGATGCGCAGTATCTGCGACGTCGCTTCAATAAGACAGTAACGGACGGGCAGCACGACACGAATGGTTTTCGAAGGGCCACGACCAACGTGGTTATTGGGCCTGACAGGCCAGGGTTAACGCCTCGATCGTCAGCGGTGCATGCCCCTCCGACCGATTGTTCACCAACACATAGGCTTGTCTGTGTTCCGCCACGGCCTTTTTTATTAACGCGACTACGTCCCGCCGCATTTCCGGCAGCTCCCCGACAATCTTCGTGTAGGGCTCAGCCCGCTTCTTCGCGGCTTCGTAAGACATGTTCAACGGCGTGAGGAGCCGCAGCACGGTAAACGGTGCGGTAAAGCTGCCCATCTGTTTGTGCTGTTCGGCGAGTGTCGGCATATACGACCAGTGGTTGTAGACATGTGCCACGCTGTGGGCCTCCAGCACCTTGTGGTACTCAGGCCCTAAGAGGCCCGCGTTGCGAATCTCAACCGCGTAACGGAAGTCCTGCGGGAGCTGCCCGAAGAAGCTGTCCAGCCGTGAACAGAACTCCTTCGAAGATAGTTCATGTCGCTGGAACTCGAAGAGGAACGGCCCCGTATGCGGCTCGAACTTCGCCTCACGATAGGGCGTACGCACCAGCTCATTGAAGAGCGTCGCATCAAGAAAGCGAGGATTCGGCTTTCCCGCTTTCGCTCCATAGCGAGCGTGCTGGGCAAAGGTTGGAATCGTGATCTCCTCCCACACCTTGAAGCACATCTCGAAGTCTTCGGGAATCTGACTCAGATAGCGCCGGAGCTGATTCGCCGTGGGGGGACGATAGAACGTCGAGTCATTGCCCACGGTCCTGAATCGCAGCTCGCCCTGGTACTGATACTGGCAGTATTCACCCAAGCACTCTTGCGCGAATTTACTCTTGGCGTATTGTTTCTTGTAGACCTGGCCTTGCCATCCTTCATAAGTCCAGGTGGAGGTGCCAAAGCGAATCAAGGGAGAGAGGGACATGGACTGCGAGTGTACGGCTACCCGACGACTTCCTCAATGGGTTTGAACGACAGCCCACATCACAAGCGGCCAGAAGGCGCAGCTCCTGTGAGGTCGTACCGGTGTCCAAACCGTTTTCTGTCCTCTGCACGCGGTAGGCGATGTTTGAGTATAGAGGGCACCCGCCGGCATGTATGGGGTCGGAGTCCCTCATCGAGGTTGGTGGTGATGCCTATGCGTGTTAATCGGAGCTGCGAGACTTTTGATGAGATCGACGTGCTTTATGAAACTGTCCCCTTCGCACATCTCCAAGGCGGCGCCACCCTTTGGAAATATTTCCATTTGAATCTCATAAGAGATGACAGTACGTGGCTCACACATTGATACAACTGCAGGGGACAGGTCAGCAGCGGAGTGTATGCTAGGGTGAACCCACTGGGTCCGACCTCTTTAATTTGATATGGGATGGTCCTCCTTTGGTTGGTTGTGACGCTCGTCCAGCCTTGTGATGCAGTTGCTATACGCCAATCGCCTTTGAATGAAGCTCCAAAACAGCTTATACCTATTAAGCATGTCTAACTCCTCCACGTATTCGCGGCATTGCTTCGCTTCCGAGGACCCTTCATCTTGTTGAGGCTCAGTCATGAGCCAGAACCCGAGCCCCGCGACGAACATACACAGCGTCAGGCTCACAATGAGTACAATGCTTCGCTTGGTATTCATGGCCCCCTCTTTGGGTTGAACGACTTCCCTTCCAAAACTGTCACAGCTTCTACCAGATTCGTTGTAGACATTATGGAGTCGGGGGTCATTTCTGATAGAGAGTTACTTGTCGAAATGGGCGCCGGAGGCCGGGATCGAACCGGTACGGGCCTTGTGAGCCCGATGGATTGTACGCTCGGCACTGCCCCAGAGACTATTGAGAGTTATCTACATGATTCTGTGGAATATCACAATCATTAGGGGATGGAGGATTGAAGTCAACGCTCGATAATCTCGCTCCCTACTCGATTGGCTCTCCGCAGTTCAGCCACAGTGATGGGTACGCGGGTGGCGCAGAGCTTGACACGCTTTTCAACGCCTCACACCACTCAAGCCGAAGGGATTTGCAATCCCCGCCCACACCACAAGTCTTTGATCGTACGCAATGGGCAGAAGCACTGTGGCGATACTGGAGCTGGAAACCTTGCCCTGACGGCGGAAATATCAGGAGATTATGCGGGATTACTGCAGCTGATAACGGGTCAAAATGAATTTGGTGGAGGGCAAGGAATCCAACTGTCGTTGGGTCCCCTGCTCAGGTTCGAAATTCACGGTGTTGCTTTCGCAGCGTAGTATTATCTCTGGCGCATGAATAACCATACGTACATGATACTTAACGACTATTATGTCATCACAATGTCTTGACACGAACCGAACCTTCGGTTATCTTTAGCAGTAACAAGAGGGGTTCCATGGCGGCACGAACACTGCGCACCGAAAAACTGGATCTCCGCCTCAGTCGCGCAACCAAGCGGACGCTGGAGATTGCTGCGTCCGTATCCAACCGTTCATTGACAGCCTTTGTGCTGGAAAGCGCGCTGGCCCGTGCGGATGAAACGCTAGCCGATCGGCGCACGTTTATTCTCAGCAAAGCCCAATGGACCACCTTTCTGGCCGCGCTTGATGCCCAAACGCGGCCCCTCCCCCGCATGCATCGCCTCTTGAGTGAATCGGGATACTTCGACTCCGAGCCGACCCCCAAGTCAGAAACTCGTTGATTCGCCGGATTGAAAAGCTTCGGCGGGAGCACGCGGTTGAGGCGTTCGACTGCGGCCATGCAGAACTGAATCGGTTTCTCCAGCAGCACGCACTCCAGAACCAACAGGGTGGGGGAGCGCAAACCTATGTGGGGTTGGTGAATTCAACGGTGGTCGGCTATTACGCGCTCGCCGTTGGATCGGTGGAACAGGAAGCGGCTCCGGAGCGTGTCAAGAAAGGCCTCGCGAAGCATGCGATCCCCATCATGTTGCTCGCGCGGCTCGCCGTGGATCGTCACTGGCAGAAACAAGGCATTGGCGCTGCGCTTCTGAGAGATGGCGTGCTCCGGACTCTGCAAGCCGCCGAGATCGCAGGCATTCGCGCTTTAGCCGTTCACGCCAAAGATGACGCCGCTAGAGGTTTCTACCAGCGTTTTGATTTTGTTCCTTCACCAAGCGATCCATTGCATCTGTTCGTGCTTCTCAAGGACCTGCGACAGATAACTTCATAAGCCCTCACAAATCACCCAACCGCCGTTGTCTCCCCTCTTCCACTTGCAAAAGTAAAGCCTTGCGATTCCAGCTTACCCCCAAGATGCATTAACGGATCTGACATCTACTCAGCTACTCAGCCACCCAACCACGCGCACCTTTACGACCTATAACATAAGTGTTATAGTCAAGTTACATGAAGACGCATCGACAATACATCGACGAGCAGATTAAGAAGAATCCGAAGTTCGCCGATACTCTCGCCGAGGCGGAGCAGGAAGTCGCGATCGCCGTGGAACTTGCAAAGCTGCGTGAGCGACGCGGGTTGAGTCAGACAGAACTAGCCAAGCTGACGGGCATGAAACAGCCGCAGATTGCGCGTTTGGAAAGTGGGGCCCATTTCCCAGCCCTCACGACATTGCAGAAGCTTCTCGGCGTGCTCGGTGGCAAATTGGAGCTGACGGCGAATGCATGCCATCTCACTCCAATCCGAGCGAAAGTTGCCGGCGCTCGGCGCTAGATGTCGGGATCAGGCTGTAGATGATTAGGACTCAATCTGCTCCAACGGGTCCAGGCAGTCCGCCTGTCGGCGTGCCCATATAATCCACTGATCAACCTGGGACCCAGCTTGGATGTCACCGTATCGAGCAATGAACTTTTCTTTGAACGCGGTAACATAGGTCCGGATGTTCCTGGCTTGAGCCCACCTCTCAACGTCCTTAACGAGGTAGTTCCTTCGAGTTTCTTCTCTCTTTCTTCGCTCCTCCTCAGCCCATTCTCGCCGTTGGGCCTCAACCCGTGCCCGATGTTCTTCTTCTCGCCGTAACCGGTCTGCCCTCACAGCCTGGGCAACCTTCAGTAGACCTACAATGAATTCGTTCAAACAGGCTTCCACCTTGACAGTTTTGCCGTCCGCCCACACTTTCTGGAGTCCTTGTCCTCCCCATTCGATGATCTTAAGCAGGAGTCTTCCTGTCGGCACATACGCGTAGCGCTGGCGTTGCCAGGCTGACTGGCGGTCGTTTTGCTGGTCCGGCTGCTCTACTCGCCGAAATCTTTCTTCGAGGCCAAAATGAATCGGCTCTCCATCGATACGGACACACAGGGAGGATTTTGTCCCAGCTTCCAAGACCAGTTGGTACCCCAGAGACTCGAGTGCATGAAAAAGGGTGTCTATGATGCGCAGCGCCCGCTGGAGACTCATGGGACTCACACGAAGGTTGAGATCCCTGAGTCCACCAGACCACACCGCTCCATACTTATCGACTTTAGGTGATCGCAATTGCGTGAGCCGCCCGCTCAGCAGTTTATGAGGCGAAACGAGCCGATCAGGGACTTCGATTTTCTGTTCCCCCGTCAATTCCGGTTGAATCTTCTCCTTGGTCTGCATGGATACATGCTCGCTAGGTTGAGCCAGACTTCGCTTGAAGATAGTGGCTGCTTGCTTCGCTGGATCAGCACTCGGCAGAAGTGGAAGCTGCGTCACAACCTTCCCAGTCTGTTTTTTCCGCCAGTAGCCTCGCCCTGGGTAAGGGATACCGAGTTTCCGACAGATTTTGGCGAGTGTGACATCAGATATCCCGTATTGGCGAGCTAGCAGCGTCATCGGTTGAGACCAGACCTGTTCATAGAGTTCGTGGCGAGGGATGGAGATTGATCGGGGTTCATTCAACATAGGGCCTCCTTCTAAAGACGATACGCCGGGCAGATTCTCGGCGGTTCGTATCCGTTCGACGTTCAGGCTGACGATGCGAATGATGGCCTATTGGTGCCAGCTGCAATACGGAGACCTTGAGTGGAAATCGATACGTCTTGAGAATGCGACCCTTAGATCACAAAAGGAAACCCCCGGAAGGCCGGGGCTTCCCAATACAGACGCTCAACGCTTCACAGCATGAGCGGCAATTCATTCTTTGGTTTGATGGGTCACGGTGACAAACGCCTCAAGGTCAGTGAGACCGAATGAAGTCCCGTTGCGCCATTCTCCGAACTGATCCTTGAACCGTCGAGAGAAGGTTGCGGCGAAGAAGGGACCCTTCTCGCTGGTGTTCACCCAGATCGTTGCCTTGATGTTGCCGTTGCGTTGAAGGGAATTCGGAGTGAGCAGTGGCTCTAGAGCGTGAGCTGTCGCTGATTCAGACGCGATTGCATCATCTCGTGAAGCTGATTGCGAACGGCAGGGGCACAGGTTCGGTGATCGACTCGCTCCATCAGGAGGAAGCACGGAAGAAGACGTTGTTGGGAGAACTAGACCAGCTCGATCATTTCGCCCACGTGGTCTCGCTGGACACTAAACGCCTCGCTAAGGACCTCCGCAGCCGCCTGGAGGACCCGTTCCTGCCATCTTCTCTCGAAACGTGCCACAGGCCCGCCAGATGCTCAGGAGGCTGCTGGACGGGCATATCGTCTGTGAGCCGATTACGGAGGAGGGGAAGCGAGGATACCCCTTTACCGCAACTAGGACATTCGACCGCTTACTGAGAGGCGTGAAGGTTGTCAACGAATTTGGTGGAGGGCAGGGGAGTTGAACCCCCGACCCCTACGTTGCGAACGTAGTGCTCTCCCAACTGAGCTAGCCCCCCACCCATCGACACTGATTGGGCGACGCGAGCGCCGAGACACTCCGCAGGATTTGCTGCGCATCAGCGCGCAGGCTGTTTGCCGCGGAAAGAGAACGGGGAGGAAGAAGGGCTCGCGGCCCTGTGATCGGAATTATACACAATCGTCCGTCTGGACTCTACCGGAAGTTCGATCAGAGTTCGCATCATTCACGAAGGTTCGTGAAAAATACGGGCTCAACCAGGCTACGAAGGGCTGAGCAACGCGACGCCATTCAATTCGCTTTGCTCAATACGCACCCGGCGTCCCTGGACCTGAAGTCGACCTTCGGCAAAGAGCTGCACCGCGCGAGGATAGAGCTTGTGCTCCTGCTCAAGGATGCGCGCCGCCAATGTTTCCGGTGTATCGTGGTCCACGATCGGCACCGCAGCCTGGAGAATGATCGGCCCTTCATCGACCCCTTCGGTGACGAAATGTACCGTGCATCCAGCCAATTTACAGCCCCATTCGATCGCTTTTCTCTGCACATCCAGACCGGGGAACGACGGCAGCAGCGACGGATGAATGTTCATCATCCGATCGGCATAGGCATTGACCAACACAGCCGTGACAATCTTCATGTACCCGGCTAACAACACCAACTCGACATCGTGCTTGTTCAAGGCATCCAGCAACGCGCGATCATAGGCTTCCCGGCTGTCCGGTCGTCCGGCAAACGGTTTGGGGTCGATGAACAGATCCTTGAGTCCGTGCTTCCGAGCCCGATCGAGGGCCGGAGCCTCTTTCTTGTTACTGATAACGGCGGCAATCTTAGCCTGAACCTGCCCTGCCTCGATCGCATCGATCACGGCTTGCAGATTCGACCCACGGCCTGATGCCAGCACCGCGATGCGGAGCAGGTCTTTTCGGCTAGTCGACATATTCGACGCTCGGCTCCCCGTCTTTGGCTGCGACCATCTCACCGATGACATAGCCTCGGTCGCCCAAGGCCAGCGCGCGATTCCTGACCGCTTCTGCCAAACCCGCCGGCACGACCAGGATCAATCCAATCCCCATATTGAACACACGGTACATCTCTTCCCGCGTAACCGAACCACGTGCGCTGATGACCGAAAAGATCGGAGGTGCCGCCCATCGACTTCGATGGATTCGCGCCCGAACTCCCGGTGGAAACACCCGCGGAAGATTTTCAGTGATGCCTCCGCCCGTAATGTGCGCGATGCCTTTGATTGGAAATTCCTGGACGAGGGCGCGTATCTGCTTCGCATAGATGCGTGTCGGCGTGAGCAGCACCTCACCCACTGTACGATCCAATTCTTGAGGCCGATCGGCAACCGTAAGCTTGGCCTGATCGAACAGCACGCGTCGTGCCAGCGAATATCCGTTGCTGTGGAGGCCTGAGGAAGCCAGCCCCACAATGAGGTCGCCAGGAGCAATGTTTCGGCCATCGATAATCTTCGGACGATCGACTGCGCCGACCGCAAAGCCGGCCAGGTCATATTCGCCGTCTGGATAAAACGAGGGCATTTCTGCGGTTTCTCCGCCAATCAACGCGCAACCGGCCTGACGGCAGCCTTCGGCAATGCCCTTCACCACTTCCTGCGCCTTCGACACCGATAATTGGCCTGTCGCAAAATAATCGAGGAAGAACAATGGTTCCGCCCCGCTGACGGCAATATCATTGACACACATCGCGACCAGATCGATGCCGACGGTGTCATGCTTGTCCATCATGAACGCGATCTTCAGCTTAGTCCCGACCCCGTCGGTCCCGGACACCAGCACCGGCTCTTTGTATTTGTCGGCCTGGAAACCGAACAGTCCGCCGAATCCACCCAGATCCGTGAGCACTTCCGGACGAAAGGTCGACCGGACGAGCGGCTTAATGCGATCGACAAACTCGTCGCCCGCATCGATATCGACTCCCGAATCGCGATAGGTGGTCATGAGAAAAGTCTGGAGGAGAACGCCTTCACAGCGAGGTTAACGAGCCGAAGTCGGATGCAAGGCCGCAGGCCCTGGACAATCAGAGGCGTATTCGCTGCAATACGTCGGGGATTGTCTAGGGCCGAGCACAACGCAGACGGCCATGGATCTCTCACCACGGACGAATGATGGCTCTTCGACAGACTCGGACGGGGCATCTTAGCGGAGGGGTCTTATGGAGGTCAACGCGGAGCGGCTTTCATCCGTTGTGGAACACCATGCCTATTTCACCCTCGACGCCATTGTCTATGATTCATCAGTGCTCCCTTGCCGAGTCTCAGACAATCCATTCAGAAGCGGCTCCTTCTCGGCTCATCTCACTCTCGCCTGCATTCAATAATTCCAGCTTGTTCTTGCCACCTACAGAAAGCTCACTATACTTGTCGTAATGCGTTCCTTCGCGTATCTCGTCGATTCAGCACTGACAAAGGAGCGGCCTTGTGGGCATTCTGATTGTCGACGACTCTCCTGACGAACGGCTGCTGCTCCATCATATATTGAGGAGCGCAGGCTATCGCGACCTCCTTTCAGTCTCGTCTGCCCGTGACGCCTTTAGGAAATTGGACTTGGAGCATGCCGGGGCTGGCGGCGCCAAGGTGGACCTGATCCTCATGGATATTAGGATGCCCGACATGGATGGGGTGGAAGCCTGCCGGCGCATCAAGGCCATCGAGACGTTCGAACAGATCCCGATCATTGTCGTGACGGCACGGAACCAGAAGGATTTCCTTCAAGCGGCGTTCGACGCGGGCGCGTCCGACTACATTAGAAAACCCGTGGAGCAGGTTGAATTGCTCGCGAGAGTCAAAGCCGCGCTGAGGCTCAAACAGGAAACCGAAACGAGAAAGAACTGGGAGTCCGAACTGACGAAGACGATTGCCGAGCTCGATCGCACCCTGCACGACATGGTGATGCTGCAACAGTTGATACCTGTCTGTCCTTCCTGCAACAAATCCCAAACCGCGCACATGTCCGAAGCTGCTCTCAATGACTACGTCCAAGCCCATCCCGGCAACAAGTTCCACGACGTCCTCTGCTCGAATTGCACGAACGCCTGATCTCCCAATAGACTCCTCGCCTAGGTCTCAGGCCGCATCTCCACATCAAGGAGCTTGATTTTCCGGTGAAGATGGCTTCGCTCGATCTTCAAATCCTCTGCGGTGCGCGAGATGTTCCAATGGTGCTCGCGAAGCTTGCGGGCGATATACTCCTTTTCGAACGCATTTCGCGCATCTCTCAGCGAATCGTACGCTTTGGTGAAGAGCGGGCTCGTGGCCTGGCCGGTAGAAGCCGAGGCGGAGCCGCCGGCCCGGCCCTGGAGGGACATGGCTGCCTGCGGCGCTTCAATGACGAATCCCGGCACCATAATCATCAAACGCTCGATCAGATTCCTCAGTTCACGAATGTTGCCCGGCCATTCGTATTGCTGAAGCACTTCCATGGCTTCTGGCGAAACTTCTTTGATCCGCAGACCCTGCTCTTCGGCATGCGCTTTCATGAAGTGGCGCACGAGCGCCGGAACATCCTCCCGCCGCTCGCGTAGCGTCGGAACAATAACCGGGACCACATTGAGACGGTAATACAGATCGTCCCGGAATCGCCCATTCTCGATTTCCTTCTCCAAATCCTTATTGGAGGCTGCCAGTACCCGCACATCCACCTTCATGAGTTTGGTGCCGCCGACTCTCGTAAACTGTTGTTCTTGTAACGCCCGCAACACCTTCGCCTGCGTCGTGAGGCTCATGTCGCCGATTTCGTCGAGAAACAGCGTGCCGCCATCGGCCTGTTCAAACTGACCGCGCTTCATGGACGTGGCCCCGGTGAACGATCCCTTCTCGTGGCCGAACAGTTCGCTCTCGATCAATGTCTCCGGAATCGCGGCACAGTTCACGGCCACAAACGGGTGGTCCGCCCTGGCGCTATGCATGTGGATGGCCCGAGCGACCAGCTCCTTGCCTGTCCCGTTTTCTCCGCCGATCAACACCCGGCTATTTGTGGGGCCGGCAGTTTCAATCAATTGCCGCAGTCGCTGCATGGCCGGTGACTGCCCGACTAACTCGTACTTCTGCTGAACCTGGGTCCGCAGTGTTCGATTCTCCTGCTCCAATCGATACTGCGCCAAGGCGTGCTTGACACGGAGCGTGACGTTCTCCAAGGAGAGCGGCTTCTCGATATAATCATACGCGCCCAGCTTCACGGCCTTCACCGCCGTTTCAATGGACCCATGACCGGACATCATCATGACCTGCGCGGTCGGCATGAACTCCTTCACACGCCGCAGTGTTTCCAATCCATCCATCTGGGGCATCCAGATGTCCAGAATCATGAGATCGGGCGGATCGGTTCCATAGATCTTCAGCGCCTCGGCCCCGTTGGCGGCCACCGCCAGCTCGTACCCCTCGTCTTCGAGAATGTCCCGCAACGAGGTGCGAATCGCCTCTTCGTCGTCCACAATCAAAATCGATGCCGACATAGTCCCTCACGCAGTGTAATGAGCTGACAAGCCAGCATGCTGACAGGAACATGCCTCTTGTCAGCCTCGTGCCTACCTGTCAGCTTTGTCCCTAGACCGGTAGATCAAACGTAAAGGTCGCTCCCTTCGGCTGGTTGTTCCCAGCCTGAATCTGTCCTTCGTGGTCGGTGATAATCCGACGGACAATCGCAAGCCCCAACCCGGTTCCGGTCTTCTTCCGAGTGAAGTACGGCAAGAACAGCCGTTCCTGATCCTCTGGAGCGATGCCGGAGCCTTCGTCCGCCACCGTCACCACCGCCCGCTTACGCTTCGTATCGTACTTCGTGCTCACCCACAGCCGCCCTTTTTGATTCATCGCCTGAATCGCGTTATCGAGCAGGTTGACGAACACCCGTTTCAGCTGCTCCCGGTCGAAATTGATCGGCGGCAGGTCCTCGTCCAGCTCCACAATCAGATCGATATCTTTCTGGGCCGCCCGATACAGCGTCATCACTTCCTGCAACACCTCATGGAGCGATTGGCGCGCCATCTGCGGAGCGGGCAATCGCGCGAATTTTGAGAACTCGTCCACCATATGTTTGAGACTGCCGACCTCATTAATGATGACGTTCGTCGCATCGTCAAACACCCGATCAAAATCCGGCGACTTCTCGAAGAATTTCTTGCGCAACCGCTGGGCCGACAATTGAATCGGCGTCAGCGGATTCTTGATTTCATGCGCCACGCGCCGGGCCACTTCTTGCCAGGCCGCAACTTTCTGGGCCTTGATCAACTCCGTCAGATCCTCGAACACCAACACATACCCCAAATCTTTATTCGCCTCATCCCGCATACGCGAACCGTTCAAGCCGATCGTGATGAGCTTCCCCTGGACATCCAACTGCCCCTCCAAGGCCAGGTCATCGCGGTCATCGGCCAACATTCGGTCGTAGGCGGTCTGGAACAGATCGAGCCCGAACTCCTTGAACGCCTCATTGGCGGACCGGCCCCGGAACCGGTCTGCCGTCAACCCTAGGATGCGCTCACCTGATGGATTGAACGTGGTAATCACTCCGCTCCGATCAATCGACAGCAGTCCGGCTGCAATCGTATCCACCACCGTCTCGATATAGGCGCGGCGTCGATCGAGTTCGGTGTTCGTGTTCCAGAGCGTGAGGTTTGCCTTCTCAAGTTTAGACTTGCTCCCCTGCAGATCCTGGGTCATTCGATTAAATGAGTCGATCAAGATGCCGATCTCATCGGTCGCCTTCACCTCAATCTTCACCGACAGATCACCCTGGGCGACCGCTTCCGTCGCTTCCGCCAGCCGCTGGATCGGAACAGTAATCCCGCGTGCCACATAAAATCCAAACCACGTGGCGCTGAAGAGAATCAATACCGTCACGACGGCGACGAAGAGATAGGCGCCGGCCTTGATCGGATTTTTCATCGCCTTGATCTGTTTATACTCTGCATACTGACGGCCGATTCCGTCCATCTTCGTCAACAATGACTCCGGCACATAGGCCTCGACGACCACGACCCCCTCTAATTCTCCGCGCCGACTGCTGGACGCTACCGGAATGCCTGCGCGCACCAGCCGACCGGTCTGCGCTTCCTGAACGGACGTAAACTCCTGCTTCCCGTTGATGACCTGAAGGACAAGCTGGCTGATCGGCAAATCCAGCACTCCAGCCGGCACGCCCGTATCGAGCGCCTTGGTCAGCGTCTCCATCTTACCTGAAAAGACCTCGATCCCGGCGACGCCGTATTCCATGCGCTTCCGAGCCATCGCGGCAACCAGCAGATCACGCTGCTCCGGAATCAGCATATCTTCGCGAAACAGTTCTTGCCCGATCGCCCGCGCGCTGTTCACTGCGAGCGCAATGTGCCCCGCATGCTGCATGCGCGCGACCTCATAGGAGTCCTTCATCACCTTTTCGATCTGCTCGCTGAACCACACATCGACGGCTTTATTGACGAGCCCGCTCGCGACCAGCGCCAACAGCACGGTGGGTATCAAGGAGAATCCGATAAACGCGGCGATGAGCTTGGTGCGAAATCCGGACCCGACGAGTCGATGCCGCCGCTCGAAATAGGCCTTGATCAGATTCCGTGACAGCAAGAGCGTGAGGACGACGAACCCGATCAAGTCAAGATTGAGCAAGAGCAGCACGAACGCGTAACTGGTCGTAGGTAAGAACGAGCCCGTCTCCTCGCCGCCCGGCACCACGATCTGCGAGTAGTACAGCGTCAGCGCCAGACAGGGAATCAGGAAAATCAGGACAATCCAGACAGGGCGGAGATGGAGTGTTTTACGTTCAGGTCCCGTAGATCGGCCGGCATGGGAGAGGCGTGACTTGTTTCCCACGGCAACTCGCTGAGAGTCGCTGACTTCCGCAGGAACAGTTCCTAGGTTGCGCTTGGAATGGTCCAACTCAGGCATTCAATCGGCCTCTCTACACATCCGTCTTGCAAGGGAAAGGCCTACCCACTATAACGAACTTACGAGGCAGTCTCAAAGCCGACTGGCAGATCGTATCCTCCCGGAAGAGCGCCGGGGATAGGGAAAACCGGAAGGTGGGATGCGGGCCAGGCTATTTCGGCGAGGCCAGCGTGACATACTTCATGCGGAGCGCATACAGCATGTCGCGTAAGACCATCTGCTCTTCAGAGGTCAGATTGCCCTTTGTCTTATTTTCCAAGACAGACAGAAGATCGATGATTTCTTTGGCTTGCGGCAGGTTGACCGGCATCGGCGCCTGATGAGGGTCCAGTTGCTCCCCCATCAACATCAATGACGAAGAGCCCAGCGAGATGACAAAGGAAGAGAACGTGACCGGGAGCGTCGAAGCCTCCTGGGACGGCGCAGCTTGCGAAGCTGAGGCAGGCGGCGCCTGTTTCACGGATGAAGACTCGGCCGGTGTGTCGTCTGCTCCTCCGCTTCCCCGCCGATCTCGGACGACGAATCCCTGCTCCTGATCTGTCATCGGGTGCGCTCCAAGACACTCACATCACCGTGGCCGGTACCCTACCATAGGGCCTATCGCCTCGCAAGCCGCCGCCCGACATTGAAGCTGCAGCCACACTCGGTATACAGTTGCACCCGATGTCTGAACGATTTGCCAAACTGGTCGACCTCATGGCGACCCTCCGCGCCCCCAAAGGGTGCCCGTGGGATCGGAAACAGACGCATGAATCGTTGAAACCCTACCTTCTCGAAGAGACCTACGAAGCCCTGGAGACGATCGACCAGCGAAATCACCAGAAACTGTGCGAGGAACTGGGCGACGTGCTCCTCCAGGTCATCTTTCACAGCCAAATTGCCACGGAAGCGGGAACATTTACGATTGAAGACGTCCTCGACGTGCTGGCGACAAAGTTAATTCGGCGGCATCCCCACGTGTTCGGAAACGGTGATCAGGCCGGCACTCTTACGAATGGCGAGCAGGTCCTGAGCCAATGGGAACAGATCAAACGCGCCGAACGGGAAGCGGCCGGAAGTCCACAGTCGGCGCTCCAAGGAGTGCCAAAAACCCTGCCGGCGCTGTTACGCGCCTACCAGACGCAAGCCAGAGCTGCCCGCGTCGGATTCGATTGGCCGCATAATGCCGCCGGGCTTGAACAGGTCTTTGGAAAAGTGGGGGAAGAAATCGGTGAGTTGCGAGAGGCGGTGTCTCAGAGTCAGGCCGATACGGAATCGGCGCCAAGCCAGCCCGCCGGACGTGAATACATTGAAGCCGAGCTAGGAGACATTCTGTTCTCCCTGGTCAACCTCGCCCGCTTCGTGAAGGTCAATCCAGAAGAGGCGCTTCGCGGATCGACCAATCGCTTCATTACCCGCTTTCATCTCGTCGAGGCGCAGGCTGCAGAGAACGGCCGATCGCTGACCGATATGACGCTGGCTGAAATGGATGCCCTCTGGGAGGAGGCGAAGCGGCGCCTGAGTGGACGACCGCATGACGCCCCGGCGCAGGCCCAGACCTCACAGAAACAAGATGGGCCGACATGAGCGAGAATCGAGATCCATACGAAGAAGGGAAACGCGCCGGCGCCCACCCGTTACTCGTGGTGTTCGGCATCCTCTTGGGACTCTGGCTGTTTGTCGCGCTGATCGTGCCGAGCTCCAGAAACAAACAGGCGACTGGCACCGAAGGCCCCGCTGCTCCGGTCATCGAAGACCCCGAAGCCGCGCCCGTTATTTTCAAAATCCAGACGACCATCACAGAGATGAATACCATCGGGCTCGTCGTGCCCCCTCAAGCAACGGACAGTCAAGTCGTCGGCCTCTTGAAACGACTCAAACAAAAACGGCTCGCCGGCAGTCTCGGCGATCAAGTGCCCCCCACCACCCCGGGCCACAAACTCGGTGACCATGCGATCGCAGACATTTATATCTTTTCCGACAGCAAATATGCGGAAGCGGATACGATCCGTACCTTGGCACGAGGAGCCCACGTTCCCGGCAATCTCTACCCGGATGCCATCCCGTTCGAGGTCGCCATGGAAGCAGTCCGTGGACATTACCGAATCGACCTGAACGATACCGGAAGCCCGGACAAAGGATCACTCGGATTTGCAGACGAATCCGGCATCCACTCCAGGCACTTCCGCCGTATTTTTTAGCCTCTTCTCCACTGCCTTTGCCCCTGCAATCACTGGCAATCCTCAACAACCTTGCCTTGCCCCAGCTCAACGGCTCGACCGCCGTGGCCCCACTTGTCTTTCCGGCAAAATGCACCGAGCCGTCTCCGCTGCTGACGGATTGGGAGGGCGTCCTATGGGAGACCGACTTTCTGACGGTCAGGAATCAGGCGCTATGCTCTATTGAAGAGAGGAAATGTCTTGAAGATTTCCGCACGGGAGGCAGATTATGTTGGTGATTCACCTGGAAATGTCTGACCCATTTCTACAGCTTCTTTCGGATCTCCTTCCACTCTTTCGCAACCTTCGCTTTACGCGGGACTTCGCCCTTGACCGGCTCCGGGACGATCACCGCTTCCAGGCGACGCTGTAGAAACGCATCAGCGAAAGCTTTCGTACGGCCAATCCCGGTCTTGATCGTTTTCCAGCCCGCTGCATGGAGCTCGTCGATCTTCGTTCCCAACATGTTCTCGCCAGGTGGAAGCACCAGCACGTAGCCGGTCGGAAACTTGTGAATCTTCAGCCACTCTCTTGCCTGGGTACTCATGTGAAACCCATCCGCCCCCTCGGGCAATGCCACGATATACACCACACGGTAATAGAACTGCGTGAGCTTCCCGAGTTCATTCGCCGCATCAGGCATCGGCTTCGGCTCCGATGTACGTTTGAGACCGATGGCCGGGAGCGGGCTCGGCGAGGATGGTTCCTCAATTACCGCGGCCATTTCAATCACCACAATGGGATTGCGCCGTTCCCAGACCACCAAATTCGCCTGACCTTCCGTCGGAGGGATTCGTGAACTGCTGCGGGCTCGGATCTGAACCGGCACCACACCCTGCGCATGTGGTGTGAACGTCAAGAATGCCTTCCCATCCCCGCCAGTCATGGCTGTCGCGACAACGTTGCCATCCAAGACCAGTTCGAGCAGCTCGCCTCCAAGTCCGGCGCTCCCCAACAAGCCCTTGTCCACGAGTCGTGCTTCGATAGTTGCGGACTGATTGGGCGAGGTGAGGCTGTCCTTGACTGATAGCGTAGCCGCAGCTCTTTCCCCCGCGACTACGGTACATACGCTGACATGAACAACGAAAAGCGAGAGGGCCCACGTACAGCGGAGGATATAAATCGTAGCCCGCATTGTCCTATTGAGGATCAAAGAGGGAGTCGTCCATGCCGGACAATCTCAAACTAGGCCCGCAACGAGGTCAAGATTTCATCGACGTGTCCGTCGACCTTGACCTTTCGGAAAATCGACTTCAGCTTTCCCTCAGCATCGATCACAAACGTGCTGCGCTCGATGCCCCAATACTTTCTGCCATACATATTCTTCTCTTTATACACGCCATAGGCCTTGGAGATCGCAGCGTCCTCGTCGCTGAGCAGCGGAAACGGCAGCCCGAACTTCTTGATGAACTTCTGGTGAGACTCCTTCCCATCCAGGCTTACCCCCACGATCACACCTCCTGCCCGTAAAATTTGCGATTCCACATCGCGAAAGTCACAGGACTCTTTTGTGCAACCGGGCGTGTCGTCTTTCGGATAGAAGTACAGTACGACTTGCTTGCCTTTGAAGCTCTTCAATGTGACTGGTTTCCCATGTTGGTCCGGAATCGAGAGCTCCGGAGCCTTATCCCCAACCGTTAATTCCTTGGTCATGTGCCTATCCTTTTTCTGACGATGCTATCGTGGTTGCATGCCGAACGTCGGTCGCTGGGTCCCGTAGGGGCGGTCTTTTGTGGGCCCCCCCTTCTTCTCCGGGGTGCCGTACGGAGCCAAGGCCGGAGAGTCCCAGATGGTCTTGTCTCCTGGAGCCAGATCTGCCGCCTCAAGAAAATGTTGCCGCGCGACTTCCGAATCGCCAAGTGCATTCAGGGCCAAGGCATAGTTGTAATGTGCCTGCCCCGATTGCGGCGCTGCTGCGACCGCCTGTTCAAAGTATTTCCTGGCGTTCTCAAACTGCTTGGCCTGATATGCCTGAGTCCCCTGTTCTGTCAATGTGATCGCCTGAGGCTTGCCCCCTCCGTCAATGAGCGCAAGCGGAACAAGCGGCTTCGCCTTTGACGAACAAGCTGCCATTCCTATGAATACCAGGATAGCAGCAAGGATCGCGACGTGCTTCATAGTCCCTCCCATCGCCGCATGCTGTCTAGACTTTGGTATGCTTCCGCATCTCATCCTCGAATGTTTTCCGATAAAGCACTTCCCATTCCGCACTGCCCTCAATAATACCGCGGGAATACGAGGCTAACTTGGCTCTAACCTTCCGATCGATCCCTTCTTCATGCGCCAGTTCGGCCGCGAGCACGCGCTTAATCTCTTTCAGGACCCGCTCTTCGTCGCTGTTCACCTTCACTGCAGGGCTGTTCTTCACCGCGTCAAGCATAACATGGGACAGATGACTGACCTTGTCCTCGCTCAGCATGACACCACCGTGTCAATGGTCACGGTCAACAGTCACCGGTAAAGAATGGGCCTCGTCCTGTCTCGTTCTTCCCCGTGCCAAATGACCTCCTACAGGATAATGCCTCGTTCGCGGACCAACTTCTGCTTTACCATCTTGAACATTTTCTGATAATCAACCTGCCCCTGTTCAATCTGTTTTTCGTACACCTTGAGCATTTGACGCACTTCCGCATTTACACGATCTTCTACGGACAACTCGTCCGTCATCGCATGATCCAGCGCATCGACAAACGCCTTGCGGTCCCCGATCAACTCAATGTGCCCATCCTGCTGGAGACGTCCTGTCAGACTTTCCGCTATATGCCGCACACGTTCTCTTGACAGGCGCATGGTCCTTACGCTCGCTCAACTCGAATGGTGGAGGCCTCCATCACACGGCGCAATTGCGTCGCATCCCCGACGATCCGTCCGATCACATTCACCCGATCAGCTGGAACCGGATCGGCCCCCATACTCATCGGTGTTCGCCCGAAGAAGATCGCCAAGACCTGGCCCGCCCCCCAGTAGGCGACATCGCCGATCTTGACCTGATTCGTCGCGATTTCTCGATAATCTTTGACGCCGGGAACCTTGAAGTAGAACTCCTCGCCCCACGTGTTGATCGGAGCTTGGACCGGGAGCGCCGCATACACTTCGCCCGCAGTCCTTGTCTTGTTGAGTTCCGCTTCGAGTTGAACTCCGCTCACCGTAATGCGGATGCGCTTCGCCGGTTCGGTCATGTGTTGGTGCACATTTTTGCCAGAAACCGTCCACCGCACAGCTCATTCATGCGTGCGCGAACTCTAGCTTGTCTCTTATGCGAAATCAAGGCTACAATCCCCGAAGATGTTGACCTCCACGTTTGTCTTCCTTCAAGGCATCGGGCCGGCCACAGAACGCCGATTGTGGCAAGAGGGCCTGCTCGATTGGCAAAGCTTCTTGAAGCAACCCCGTGTCGCCGGCCTCTCTCCGGCCCGGAAGTCCTGGTACGATCACGACCTCACCCTCGCACAAGCGCAATTTGATGCGGGCCATCTCCACTTGATCGCCTCGCGCCTCCAGCGCCGTGAGCATTGGCGGTTCTATGACGCCTGCCGGCCCCGTACCGTCTACCTCGATATCGAAACGACCGGCACATCGCCGAACGATGGAGAGGTGACCGTCGTCGGACTCCATCGAAACGGACGCACGATCAGCCTGGTTCGAGGAGCAACCTTGTCAGGCGATCGCCTGCAGAAAGAGCTTGATCAATGCGACCTTCTGGTAACTTTTTTTGGCACCGGATTCGATGTGCCTTACTTGCGGGCAAAATTTCCCAGGCTCCAGCTCCCCATGCCCCACTTCGACCTCTGTTTTGCCGCACGCCGCTTGGGGTTGCGCGGAGGGCTCAAGCACCTCGAGCAGGAGGTCGGGATCGAGCGGGAGTCCGCACTTCGCGGACTCGACGGCTGGGATGCCGTACGGCTCTGGTCACGGTGGCGACGAGGGGATCGCGCAGCGCTGGATTTGCTCCTGGCCTACAACGCAGCCGATACGGAAAATCTTGTCCCGCTGACTGAACTCGTCTACAGAGAGATGCTGTCGCGCTTTGGGCCTCAATCGGTCAGCTCATTCTCGCTACCAACGTCCTCTCACCCAGCGTTCCTCCGATGAGCGTCTGGATTGGAATCGGCCGCAGCGAGATCGGCTTGCTCCGCACCTCGAACCAAGATGCGTTTGCCGCCATCGACCGTTTAGGACTTTGGGCCGTCGCCGATGGAATGGGCGGACATGTCGGAGGTGAGGTCGCTGCGCAGACAGCCATCGCCAGTGTGAAAGCACAGGCCGAACTATCAGCCGATCTCCTCCATCACGGACAGAGCACACCCACCGAATTCTTGACCAACCTGATCGCACAGGCACACGACGCGATCCTTGGACGAGCCAAACTGGAACCCAAGCTGAAGGGGATGGGCACCACCATCGTGCTGCTCTCGATCCTCGCGTCACAGACTTCGACGGCTCACGTGGCCCATCTTGGTGACAGCCGCGCCTACCGGTTCCGATCTGGTACGCTCACCCCCCTCACCCGTGATCACACACTGATTGAAAGATACCTCGCGCGCGGCATCCTGACAGAAAAGTCCGCACGGACACACCCCGAGCGGCACGTCCTCACTCGCGCACTGGGAATGTCGTCACCAGTCAACCCAGTTGTCACATCCTATCCGTTACAGCAAGAGGATCTCCTGCTTCTCTGCTCAGACGGATTAACCAAGATGCTCTCGGATGACGATATCCGAGGCATGTTCACAAAAGCGAAGGGCGACCCCATCCGAACATGCGACCGCCTTATCGCCGAGTCTCTCAAGCGCGGCGGCGAGGACAACGTCACCGTCGTGGTGATCGCACACCCATAGCCATTACCCTACTTGAGTGTTGACAAGGCTCACAAGGCCGTGTAGTTTATCCTTCCAGCCTTTTGTCTCTCTCTTCACTGAGAGTTGAATCACACGGAGCCATTCATGACCCGCTTTGTGCATCTAACGTTATGGAGCCTACTCGTTATCATCGGCATTGCGTCCACCACCTTTGCGATGGCTTCCGAACCAACTGATCCCGAGACGGCCATTCGCACAATGGTTCGTGCCAACGCCGAAAAAGACATGCCTACCCTCTCCCGCCTGATGGCGCACGATGCTGACATCACGAGTTACACGGTCGGCGGGCGCAAGTACGTCGGGTGGCCGGAGTTTGAACGGGAGATGCAGGAGGAATTCATCAACGTTCAGAAACTCGAAATTCCGATCCTTGAACTCAAAACCTGGACAAAGGGTGACCTGGCCTGGTTTACCATGGAACTCGATTACATCCGCTACGTCGGTGACGGGCCGGAACAGAAACGTACCGTCCTCCCGTTGAGAGAAACCGGTGTCCTCGAACGTCGTGAAGGACAATGGGTACTACTGTCTTGGCACGAATCGTTTCGGTCGGCTCAGCTCGCCAGTCCAGTCGCTCAACCGCCTGTCGCCGCTGCACCACACCTTCTCGTCAGCAACATGCCATCCCCAGCAACACCAGACCTCAGCGGGGAATGGGACATTGTTGAAGTTGAGGATGACAAGCGTTACAAGGCAACTCTCGACAAAAGCGGCAACGGTCCCTACACTCAACATGGCGGACGATTCGTCACCACGCAGTTTGCGGATCGGCTCTGGCAGGGCACCTGGCAGCAGCCCGGGAATGACCGCGAAGGAGGCTTTGAGATCCTTCTCTCAGAGGATGGCACTCAAGCGAAAGGAATCTGGTGGTACACCCGAGTCGGCACTCACAAGAATATCCCTCCGCGTGAGCATGGCGGCACCTATCAATGGAAACGGCTGACGCCGCCAGCCACACCCCAATGATCCACCCTTTTTCCAGACGCGTAATAGCCAATCGGCGCACCTATTCAGATCCACCGTCTGAATTTTCACTTTCTGTGGGAGGTTTTATGCGAAGGTCCCTTTTTGTTTTGATCGCCGTCTTAATGGGGTCATCAGTCTATGCCGATGGGGGTCATGATCATCATGCCGTCCCCACGCTGAAAAACCAAGCACCCACGACCGTCACGATCAAGGATGATACGGTTACGTTGACCTTTGGTCCCATCGATCTCCCTACCAGCCATGATGGCGACATGGGCGATTCCATGCCCAGGCACAACTTCAAACTTCCCAAAGATATGTACCTGGCCGGCTTCAAATCGGCCATCTTCACCAAGGACGGCAAGGAACTCCCCAAGAATTTCCTTCACCATATCCTGATGATCAACAACACGAAGCCCAGTGTTTCCTGCCCGGGCGAGCCTCTGTTCTTCGGAGGTGCCGGCTTGGAGATGACCGAGACTCGGTTTCCGGATGGATATGGCGTCAAGCTCGCCAAAAGTGATCGCCTCATGTCTGTCGTCGCGTTCTATCACAAGGCCCCTCCCACCAAAAATGTGATGGCAACCTTCACCATGTACATGGCGCCGGAATCCAAGCCAATGAAAGAGATGGATGTCTATCAGGTGGGAGTCAACGTTGTGTGCTACAGCAAGTTCAGCCAGCGGCCAGCGGATCAGACGGACGAAGGCATTGAAATCAGACCCGGCGTCCAAGTCCATAGCGCACCCTTGAAGTTTCACATGGACGGTTGTGTCAAATTTGCCTATCCCCACGGGCACGACGAGCTCCTCTTGATCGCCCTTGAGAACAAGACTCGGAAACAGACCCTGTTACGAACCGTTCCCGACGTTGACATCGATGGCACCTTTCGCGAGTTCCAACCTCATCAAGTCTATAAAAACAGTCAGGGGTTCCCCGTCACCAAGGAGGAAGACTATGAAATGGTGATGGTACATCACCACCCACTGCACAAACAGGAGTTCCACCACGGTATGGGCAACTACCTGCTTTATATGACCCCGGGGGCCTGCCCCTCAAAGAGCGCCTCCCTCGCGCCTTAATCGTGCTTCCATCCGGCCTGCCGTGAAAGACATGTCCGGCAGGCATTCCCGGATTTTCATGTTTCGTCTTCCGTCCAAAATTGTTCGTTCAAAAGCGTCCGTGCATCCACCTTCCCCTACAAAAGAAGCAGTTACCAGTCTGGGTTTCTCGCCAGCCACTATGGTATTCAAGACGTAGCGTCAGCGCGGGTTCATCGACTTATATCCTCTTGCCTCAAGCGACAGGAACGAAGGTCGCCTACATGCAGAGGACTCACTGTGTCACCTTAGCCTCTGGGATTGGGCTTACCCAGAAACACCGGGAATCGTTTCATGCCGCAGAGTGAGCCTGTTGCCATTCTCCTCATCAGCGAAGTTGCTGAAGAAATCAAACTGGTTACACTCAGCTTTCGGGGGTTTTTCTCTGGCTGTCGGGTTGAAGCCGCCTACTCGCTAGAGGAAGCACTCCAGTGGGCGCCTCGGGCATCGTGGCACCTCATCCTCATTGATGAGCGTCTGCTCGCGCAACGTACGACGCCCATTTTTCCTGAGCTGAAACGGCTCGCTCCTTCCGCTACGCTTGTGCTGCAAACCGACCGCAGCGACTCCGCCGCCGCTTTGAAGACGCTGCAAGCGGGAGCAGACTTCCTGCTCTACAAAAAATCGCCCGCCTTTCTGACGGAACTCGTCCTCTACACAAAAGAAGCCATTGAGAACCGCGCCCTGCAGGTATCCCTCGAACGAATACAAGAACGACATGATCGTTTACTCGAAACGCTCACCGATGTGGTGTATGAATTGGATGCAGAGGGACGATTCGTGTACCTCAGCCCGCTGGTTACAGACCTTTTAGGGTACAGACCTGAAGAACTCACCGGCACACTCTGCTTCAAGCTGGTCCCGCCCGATCAACTCGACTGTGCACAAAATCGATTGAATGACCGCCGCACCGGTGCACGAGCGGCTCGCCGGGTATTCCTCGAACTCCTTTCCAAACCTCAGCCAGGCGTTGCCCCAGGAACACGAGTGTTAACGGAGCTCAGCGCAAAAGGATTGTACGACGCCCAACGACGCTTCATAGGATCCCTGGGTCTCTTGCACAACGTCTCAGAGCAGGCCAAACAGGCCAAAGAAATTCAGTTATTAGAATCGAAACTTCGTGACGCAGACTATCTCCTGAATATGGCCCATCGCTTGACAGGCTTGTCGCACGATCTGCAGGCACCGCTCACCGCCGTCTTGACCCAATCACAACACCTGTTGGAGACCATCCGTGACGCTCGTCTCGACACCCACCTTGAAACACTGGCGCTCCATGCCACCGAGGCCGTCCGCCGTGGAGAAGAACTCGCCAAGGCTGTGACAGAAGTCGACATTCAACGAGACACCATCAACGACGTCATTGATTCCACTCTGGGTACAACTCAACCTCCGCTTCTGAACACAAACCGAATCGAACGGACGTACGCATCCAATCTTCCGCCCTTCACGGGAAACCTCGACCACATGCGGCAGCTCCTGCGTATTTTGCTCTCACATGCCCAACGCTATGTGACCGCCGTGGGGAGCTATCATCGACTCAGGATCAGCACGGCCGCTATCGGTCCAACCGGTACTCGGCTGGACTCCGTGCCGACCCTTTTCCCATCGATATCTCCGACGGAAGTTGAAATCCATCTTGAGGAAACCGATGTCGTCGTCATGGAGCAGGGGCCGCCGCTCCGAGAAACCGCCGACCTCTTTGAAGCCTATGCGTTGCTCAAGCAACTGGGAGGTCGTTTGGATTTCTTGGCCCCTGCTAACGGCATGCTGTCCATCAAGATTTGGATTCCATCGGAACCAACACCGGAGACGCACACGCCGCTCACTCCGCCAAACCATCCCGTTCCCCCTGCAACAACATCGGTGGAGCCATCACCAATAATTCACCCTCAGACTCCGACCCCCGCCACACCAACGATCGCGCTTCCTCCTGCACAACGATCACAGCCCCTGCCTGATCGCCGCAATAACATACGAGCGGCCGTCCATCTTCCAGCACACGTGACAATCGGTAACACGCTGCGCAACGGAACCGTGACCAACCTTGGTCTGGGCGGAGCAGCACTGGTGGTTGAGGGACTGCTCCCATCACTCGAGCAACAGCCAGTCTACGTGATCCTCAAGACCGCCGTTGGGTTGTTGGAGTTGCAAGCCATCGCTCACGATCGCCATGAGACTCCTCGCCAGACCCATGCCAAACCGCAGCACTCTCCCCTCGCATTTCACTTCACCTCCCTCAACGACATCGAGCAGAACGTGCTGGCGTCGCTCATCGATGAGGCACGCGAGCGCACCCTCTCCTTGTCCGTCGAAGCCCTACTCTCGCTGCCTGATGACACGACCGATCTCGCCCAGACTTTGATGGCAACAGAGCTCCGAGGCACGGATCATCGCGAAACCGTGAGAGTCCGCGTCGCATTGCCTGTTCGCCTCGATACCCCGTCACTCGATGCGACCGCCCATCGCCCGCTGGGACTTGTCGTAAATTTCAGTCGAAGCGGCGCCTGTCTTCAACTAGAACAGCCTCCGGGAATTGTGGGCGATGTGATCGCGCTTCACTTTTCTGCGACGGGATCGCTCGATCAGCCGAGAACGCATGAACCGGAAGCTCCCGAAGCAATCCTGACCGCTCGCATCATCTGGACCGCTCCAGATCACACAGTCCCATCCGAACTGAAGCCTGGTCCATCACAGCCGGGACAACGCATCGGCGTCCGTTTTGTCCAACTGACGCCGTTCGCCGAACGAGGGATCAACCGTGTGGTCGCGCAGCACATTGGTTCCTCCATGGATCTTGAAGGCATTGCCGGCCGTTCGTTGATCGTCAGTGCCAGACGGGAGTGCCGAAACGCACGTCATCAGGTCATTGCAGTGACAGATGACCATGCCCGCCATCAAATCTCACCCAGCACCCCGATCGTTGTCATTGTCCCGGGATTCGGACAGACACAAACCGACTATTTGCCGCTCTCGTTTTACCTGGCTGCCAATCGCCTCCGTGCGCTTCGCTATGACCACACAAATCACGTGGGACAAAGTGATGGCGACGTTCTACAGATCACCCTGCGCAGTATGGAGGTGGATCTCCAGAATGTCTTGGAGTTTACCCGCACCACCTGGCCGACCGCCCCTCTTATTCTCCTTGCCGAAGACGTTGCCGCGCGGGTGGCTCTGAAAGTCTTGGCGCGGAGTCAGGCAACCGGCCATCTTCTCTTGCTCAATCCCATCCTTGATGTACAAACTGCCCTTTCAACCACATATCGGCATGATGTCATCACAGACCACCAGCATGGTCTTCGAAGAGGCGTCGCCAACCTCTGGGGTCTGAATGTGAACCTTGACCAGTTTCTCGGTGATGCAATTGCCGGAGAGTATGCCAGCTTATCCACGACAGCGGCTGATCTCGCCACCCTGGCTACACCACCGATCATCCTTACATCTCCCAGAACAAATCGCCCTCTTGAGCACACTTTTGGTTCTCTCGACCAGGCCCTCCGTCCGCTGGGAACCGCACCGGTTGTTGTACCACTACAGGCTGACGTCTCCTGTGAATCCAGCACCCATGACGAGCGCCATACCGCAGCGTTCCGGACGATCTTCATGCAGATTTCAGACACCATAACCGGCAACCATCCATCAATCCAGGTGCGCGAACCGACCGCGCGAGATATTCATCACCAACAGCAGCTGGAACAGGAACGCATACGCATTCGCCATCACGTGTCTCAGGCTACACGCGACGCGCTCTGGGTCGCGCGTCTGGCCCAACTCCCTCAGCTAGAAAACCTTCTGGACTACTGGGCGTTGGAGAACGAACTCTACCGGCGGCTCCTCCCACTTGAGCCAGGCATGACGGTCCTCGATATTGGCTGTGGGCAAAGCGACTTTGCCCGTGTGATGCTGACAAACCAGACATATCGGATGACACACCAGAGCGGGCTTCCGGACGGTCCTCTCCACTACGTCGGGCTTGGCCAGTCTCATGAATCTCTGAAGGTTGCAGAACAATATGTCCATACGTTTGTTCGTGAGCTGACGACCGCATTCGCAGCGACCGTCGCTCCCGCGCAACTGGTTGAGGTGAGATGGCTGCGCTCTGACTGGGATGCACCACTTCCTTTCATGGAACACTCCATTGAACGAGTCCTGTACCACCTCTCTCTCCCATTTACTCCCTCCCCTCTCAACTGTCTCCGACAGGCGCTTCGAGCCTTGCACCCAGAGGGAACACTTGTTTTGACGTGTTTTCAACCGCATACCGATCTCTCGACACTCTTTCGCCGCCATCTGCACGCGGGGGGCCAAGACGAGTTCAGCCCTCCCAATCAGATCGTCCTGCACTACCTTGGCCGCCTGCGTGAAGCCATTCGCCATGGTCTCCTCCATCGTTATGAACGGAACGAACTGGCTCGCCTCCTGGTCCATGCTGGCGCTCCCCCGATTCAGATCATCTCCATCCTCGACAACCAGTTTCTTCTCGCCGTTGTCCAGAAGGCCAAATCCGCTGGCTGAAACTACGCTCGCCGTGTATACTTCCTCCTGGTGACGGCCTGTGTTCCCTGCACCGCCATCTTCGACACAAACAACTACGCAGCAGCGTGAGTCGATTGATCGCCATCCCGAAGTCTCTATGACGGACCGCGCTTCTCCACAGACAGTGGCTGCCCAGTCAGGCGCAGAATCGCTCCAACGCCTCACACAGTTTGCCCGGGACATGGGGCATATCACGAGTCTCTCCGTGATTGCCGAATGTATTCTTTCAGGACTATCTGAAGTCGCGCGGTATCAGCATGGTTCCCTCTACCTGGTCGAGCGTGAACACGAACGTTTCCGTCGCCTCGTTGCACAGGGAGCGGTCCACGCCAAATCGGCGCCGCCCGTTGTTCCTCTCGATCACCCTCTTGTTCACCAACTTGGCCAACACCAACAGATTCTCGACAGGTCCATTTTCGCTGATGGTATACACCCGAAAGCCCTAGAAGCCACACTGTCACGAATACTCGACGATCTGTGCAGCAGCCTTGCCATCCCGCTCGTCAATAGGGGGAGATTGGTCGCGTTCGTTTTGCTGCAATCAGAGCTCACACCACACGGTACCGACCCCGACAGCATGGAACTTCTGACAGCCATGGCTCAGAGCGCCGCCAACGCGCTGGACTCCATCCTGGTCTATGAGGATCTTCACCAGTCGCAAACCCTGATGCGACGGACTGATCGTTTACGCTCCTTGGAAATTATCGCCGGAGGCTTCGCCCACGAAATCCGAAACCCCCTGACCTCGATCAAGACCTTCATCCAGCTGGCCCCTGAACGGAAGGATGATATGGAATTTATTCGTGATTTCAGCCGAGTAGTGCTCGACGATGTCCATAGAATCGAGCGCCTGATCGGGGAGATTCTCGACTATGCCCGCTACATGGAGCCCAAACTGACGGACGAAGACTTGAACGACATTGTGTCGTCCTGTCTCTATTTCATCGAGGTCAAGGCGGACAGCCGCAAGATCAAGATTGAAAAAGAGTTGGCGGCTGAGCTTCCTCGTGCCATGTTAGATCGGCAGCAAATTAAACAGGTTCTCTTGAACTTGCTCCTGAATGCGATGGACGCGATCGGCGAGCGAGGCGGCACTCTTCGGGTCAGAACCAACAAGCTCATGAAGCCGGAAGGCAACGCCTGGGTTCAAATCGAAATTGAGGATACAGGGCAAGGCATCTCAGCCACGAATCTCGAGCATATCTTCGACCCGTTCTTTACCACCAAGCATACGAGCGGAGAGAACGAAGGGACGGGATTAGGGCTGACCATCGCCCATCAGATCATTCGAGAGCACCAGGGCGAGATCCAAGTGCAGAGTACAGAAGGGGTTGGCACAACATTCCGCATCAATCTTCCGTCTCTCGCCTGACATGAACTAGGAGCACCGTGGACATTTCGACGACGAAGAAACGAGTCCTTTTAATCGACGACGAAGCGCGAGTACGCACTTCTCTCAAGATGGTCCTGGAACCTTCCTACGACATTTTTCAGGCAGCCGATGCGCAGGAAGGGCTCGATGTGTTTCGGAAGGAAGGGCCGGATCTCGTCCTGCTCGACGTGATTCTTCCGGGAACCGACGGATTGGCGGTCCTACAGACCCTGCGTGCGGAAAACAAGATGACACCGGTCATCATGTTGACCGGGACCAAATCCGTCAAGACCGCCGTCGATGCGATGAAACTCGGAGCGGCGGACTATCTCTCGAAACCTTTCGAGGTCGAAGAATTGCGCATCGTCGTCGATCGCGCGTTGAATTCCCTGGAGCTGGAACGCGAGGTCAAACAGTTGCGGGCTCAAGTCGTCCAGCGCTATGCCTTCCACAATCTGATCGGAAAAAGCCAGGGCATGCAGGAAATCTATGCGAAAATCGAGCAGGTGTCAGACAGTCGCACGACCGTCCTGATTACCGGAGAAAGCGGAACGGGCAAGGAGTTGGTTGCAAAAGCCCTACACTACAATAGTTCACGACGAGAACGACCGTTTATCGCGCTGAACTGCGCGGCATTGCCTGAAACACTGATCGAAAGCGAACTATTCGGCCATGAAAAGGGCTCGTTTACGGATGCCACAGCGCGTCGCGTGGGACAGTTTGAACTGGCTAACACGGGGACCCTCTTCCTTGACGAAATCGGTGATCTCAGCCCCATGACGCAAGCGAAGTTGCTTCGGGTGCTGCAAGAACGCGAGTTCACACGAATCGGTGGCGTCCAACCGATTAAAGTCGACGTGCGTATCGTCGCTGCGACGAATAAGAACCTTGATGAGCTCCTCCGGAAGGGACAATTCCGTGAAGACTTATATTATCGCATCAACGTGATCGCACTCTATCTCCCTCCGCTTCGCGAGCGCGGTGAGGACGTTCCGCTCCTTGCCAAACATTTCCTCGCCAAGCGGGTAGAAGAAGACAAGCGTCCGTCCATTGAGTTTGGGAAAGACGCGCTGGAACTCCTCACGCGCTACCCGTGGCCGGGCAATGTCCGTGAGATGGAGAACATTATCGAGCAAGCCTTTATCTGGTCACAAAACTCCGCCCAGATCACCCCGGAGCATTTGCCCACAATCCTCAAGAGCGATTCCCGATCATCTTCACTCCGTGACGACACCCTAGCCGGTCGAATGTCTCTCGAGAAAGCCGTGATGGAGTTTGAGCGGGAAATCATCCTCGATGCACTGAAGCGAACCAATTATGTGCAGACTCACGCCGCGAATCTACTCGGAATCAGCCGCCGCATGCTGAAATATCGCATGGACACCCTCGGCATTGGCCGCCCAGACAATGCCGCCAGCCAAGAACCAGAGCCAGCTGCGCAGGAATAACACACCTCGTCAATCAGTTGCGTGATTTATCCCACTCATTTCCTTCCAGGCCGTTCAGCGGAATACGTAATGCACCGTTCGAGTGAACTACATATAGTGACTCTACGTAGACTCGCCCCCTCCTATTGACACTCTCCCTGTAACCATTCGAAAAGGAACGGGAATTGCTTGACAGAATACGTAGTTAGGGGTACATGACCAGTATGAGCATTGCAGCAACACCAGAAATGATGAAGACAAAACCAACCGTGCTCGTTGTAGACGACGAAGCAGGCCCTCGAGATGCCCTCAAAGTCATCCTTCGTCCTTTCTTCAACATTCGGTCAGCGGAGACTGCCAAGGCGGCTCTCGAGGTTCTGAACGAACAGCCCATCGATCTCATCACCCTTGATCAGAAACTCCCGGATCGCCAAGGCATGGATCTTCTTCAAGATATCAAGCACACCCATGCCGATATCGAGGTCATCATCATTACGGGATATGGAAGCCTCAAATCGGCCATGGAAGGCATTCGTCATGGCGCGGCTGGGTACCTGCTCAAACCGTTTAACGTGACAGAACTCATTACCTTGATTAACCAGACCCTGGAGAAGAAGCAGCGACTCGACTTTATCCGCAAGTTTCTTCATACCTCACCTGAACTTTGGGGCTCTGAACAGGACAGTACACGTGCCTGGCAGGCACTGAAATCAGGCTATTTCGCGATCGGCAAGAACACACAAACCGACGCAGCCATCCACCAGGAAGACCAGGACTTACTCCCTCTCTTGTCGGATATTCTTGAAGCGAAAGACCGGCAGTTATTGAATCATTCGAGCCGCGTGAGCTTCTACGCCACACTGATGGCCAATCGTCTCAATCTCACGATCGCGGAGCAGAAATCCCTGGCTATGGGAGCGTTTCTTCACGACTTTGGGAAAATCAGCCTGGCATCCTATAGATTCTCCGATGACCAGCTTCTTCCCTCAGGCGAAGCAGCCTCATGCAAAGAACATCCCGACCGAGGGGCTCGCATGATCCTTCCTTTAGGATTGCCCGCTGAGGTGGGGCAGATTGTGTTGTACCATCATGAGCGGTGGGATGGGCAGGGCTACCCCCACGGACTTCAAGGCGAGGGCATTCCCCTCCTGGCCCGCATCGTTTGCATTGCACAAGCGTTCGACCATCTGACAGCAGAAACTCCTGGTCGCTCTCCCCTGTCAATTGATGACGCGGTCCGTCAGATCTTACTTCAGGCTCAGACGCATTTCGACCCGATGCTGACGGATCTCTTCACTCGGGTAGTCAACGAATGTAAAGCCTCTCTGCCTGCCATGGCCATTGCAGCTGCTCCAACCGGTGTTCCAGAACCGTAACAGCCTTCTCTCAGCTCCATCTAGTCATTGGCTCCCGCAATCAATTCCGCTGCGGTCGCTCGAACCGTCTTGGTCACCGTTTCCCCTCCGAGCATGCGCGCAATCTCGCCTTCCCGAGTCATTCCGCTTACCAACCGCACTGTTGTCACTGTCCGATCTTTCACCCGTGACTTTTCCACGCACAAGTGGTGGTGGGCTTGGGAAGCTACCTGCGGCAGATGGGTGATGCACAGTACCTGACGGAACTGCCCCAAGGCCCGCAGACGTTTCCCAATCGCAGCTGCCACGGCCCCTCCGACGCCGGTGTCGATCTCGTCGAAGACAAGCACCGGCACTTGGTCCACATCGGCGAGGACAGACTTCAACGCCAACATCACCCGAGACAGCTCCCCCCCGGATGCGACACGAGAGATCGGCTTCAGCGGCTCGCCCACATTGGCTGAAAGCAAAAACTCTGCGCGATCCGCTCCATCAGCACCATAGGCTCCCTCACCGTCATTCGTGACAATTTGGATCCGGAACTGCGTCTGCCCCATTTTCAGTGCATCGAGTTGCAGGCGAACCACTTTCGTCATCCGCCTGGCCGATTCCGTTCGCTTTCCGGAGAGCTGCCGCGCCAACTGAGAGACGTTCTGCTGCTGTTCGCGAATCTGACGATCACGTTGTTCAAGCTGCGCATCCGAGTGCTGGAGGCGTTCAAGTTCCTCCCGCACTCGGCAGTGAGTCTCCAGAATGGCCTCAACGGTTCCGCCATATTTCTTCTTCAGCTTCTGAATCACCGCCAATCGATCTTCAATCGCAGCCAATCGCGCAGGATCGTCATCCACACGATCCGCATAGCCACGAAGGGTATCCGCCACCTCCTTCAGAAGCACCTTTGCGTCAGCCGCAAGCCGACCAACCCCCTGCATCTCTGGATCAATCTGAGTAAGTTCTCCCAATGCCCGTTCCATCAGCGCCACGTTGGGCAAGATTCCGTAACTATCGGCCTGCATTCGCTCCTGGGCTTCTGCCGTTAACTCGCCCAATCGGCGTGATGACCCCAACCGCCGCCGCTCACTCTGTAGCGCTTCCTCTTCTCCAGGACGAAGCGCGGCGTCAGCCAACTCCTGCTGCTGAAATTTCAAGTAGTCTTCGCGCTGCGCCCCCTGCTGAATCTGCTCGGCAAGTTCGGCTCGTTCCTGGCGGAATCGTATCCACTCACCATACGCGGCTTGATACTGGCCCCGCAATTCCTGGAGACGGCCAAACGCATCCAGCACATCAAGCTGGGTCGAGGTGGACAGCAAGGATTGTTGGTCGTGCTGGCCGTGAATGTCGACGAGCGTGCCCCCGAATTCTTCCAGCACGTGGACCGGGCTCATTGTTCCATTGAGATACACCCGATTCCGTCCCGATCGGGCAATCACTCGTCTGATAATGAGTTGGGAATCCTGCGGCCCAAGAATCCCTTGGGCGCGCAGCCGCGTGAGCAGGGGATGGTTGATTGGAATTTGGAAGGCGGCTTCGAGTTGCGCCTCGTCTTCACCGAATCGAATCTGGTCGCTCGAAGCCCGTCCGCCAACGAGAAGGGCTATGGCATCGATCAGGAGCGATTTTCCGGTTCCTGTTTCTCCGGTCAGAACAGTAAATCCCGAGTCGACACTCAGGCTGAGCTGCTCAAGAACGGCAAAATTGACGATGCGCAGCTCAGTGAGCATGGCTGCGGCGGGGGGGGATTCTAAGCGGTCCCTGCATGCTGGGCTAGGAGTGAATCAATCACTTCCTTAAATTGACGCTTGGGTCTGGCCCCGACAAGCTTTTCGACCGGCTGGCCATTTTTGAAAAAGAGAATCGTGGGAATACTCATCACCTGGTAGCGACCGGCCACCTCCGGATTCTCGTCGGTATTGAGCTTTCGGACTTTGAGCTTCCCCGCGTATTCCTTGGCTAATTCATCGACAATAGGCGCAACCATCTGGCAGGGGCCGCACCACACGGCCCAGAAGTCCACCATCACTAATTCAGCAGCCTTCATCACCTCCGCATCCCAAGTAGAATCTTCGACCTTCAAGGTATCACCAGCCACGTCTGCGCCCTCCTTCAGAGTTGAGATCATCACATATGAATCAAGGCTGGCATCGTACCGCATGGTCGTTTTTGGTGTCAAATAGACGAGCCTGTGTTGATACGACCATCCCTATTCGAGTGGACCATCGAGCCACCCTCACCGGACTTCGTCTCATCCCACTTTTCGATCCTTACGGACTCCCGGTCGGCACACCGCCGGTTGAAGGAACGTGTTGTGGGCGGCCATACGGCCCGCCCGGAACATACCATGGCAATCCACGCTCCCCCCAAAGCAATGGTGTCAGGATGGATCGCATGACGGCGGTCCCGACGTTTTCGGTCCAGCCTATTCCCGTGAGACTCAGCATGACGTTGAACTGCTGGCGATCGGGGAACTGTAAATAGTAGAACCCCGCCGACCAACATTTGCAGGGATTCTGGTAAAGGGCGACCACATCATATTCAGGACTCCTTCCATGTTTCACATCGTAGTAGCCCTTGGCACCAATCGTCCAACCCCAGGGGGTGCGAAATCCTCCGGCTGCCGTGACGAATTGAATCTCCTCGGTCGGCGCATACACTTCATTGAACGAAATGGGGTTCCAGACATCCCCTCGCCTCACCCGATTGCCGTCACGAGAAAATCGCTGCCCCACTTCGACGTACCAGTTGCTCGCCTCTTGCAGGCGAAAGTCGGTGTTGAATTGACTCACCGTCCCCCGGTAGGGGTCGAAGAATGCATCGACCGTTAAGTACTGATTGATGGGAGGCCGTGCTCCTCCCATCATCCCAGCCCCACGCCCGAACGCCGGCGCATCCATCTGGCCTTGGGTAAATTGCGGTTGGGTATTGCCGATGACCGCCCGAACCCAGATGTCGGAAAACCTTCTGCCTTCAATGGCGACGGTCGCAGGTTGAAGCGGCTGCGTTATAGACCCCAGCAACGGATCGATCCCGGGCGTAAAATCCCTCGCCCTGGTCTGCATGGCGCCCACGTGATAACTCTGCGCCAGGGTCAGATCCAGCCAGCTGAACACACTTTTCTTGCCTTGTTCCAACACGCGACTGCGCACGGCATAGGTCAAGAGATTCTTCTTCGGCAGGTCATCCACTTGGTCGATTTGAGTCAGCTTCGATTGATCCGTTCCCGGCACATATTCATACATGACACTCGGTTCGATCATGTGCAGAAGGCTGCCTCCACCGTCCAGACCGAAGCGTCGCGTCAGCTTCGATGTCGCGTCAACCCCGACCCAGAAGGTCTCCCGATGTTGTGCCCCATTGGATTGCACACCTCTGGTGTAGTACACCTCGCGGAACTTGGCTTGCGGTCTGATGCCGACCACATGCCCGAGATCGATGACATCGGTCGCGATGCCCGGAACCACATCGACCCGATTGAGTGTAAACCCTTCGTCGCGATAGAAGTTGACGTAGTTTCCCTCCATGCCGAACAAAAGGGGTGAATTGAACAACGAGACGTTGGGAAGGTTATAACCCGTCTCCGGGAGACGCTGAAACGTATCCTTCCCGCCGGCCTGCAAGGGCTGAAGATATCGGCCCAACAAATACAGGCTGCCGTAAGGCAGCCGCTGGGCCGCCAAGAGGTTTGATTCGTTGCTCGGTAATGCGCGCTGCGTCCCTGAATTACTCAACTGTTGGAAATAGTTTGGGTCGGTTACCACATTGGCATTCGCCCGGAACAAGAGGGTGTCCGTGATCTGTTGCGTGTGACTTCCTGTGACTGTCGCACGCGCCTTCTTCACATCTTCACCCGTATCGGTGACACCTGCGACGTTGGGAAGCTCCGTCTGCTGCAGATAACTCACACGCCACTGCCCGCGAGATTTTCGATCCAAGACATACCGATATTCAAAATCAGACCCATACCCTAATTTGCTGTAGTACGATGGAGAAATGGTCAAGTCTTGACTCGGGTTGATGGCCCAATAAAAGCTCCCTTGCGCACGGACTCCGAAGCGGTTGTCGTACCCCACGAAGGGAATCAGAAACCCGGTTTGGCGCGTGGTCAGCGGATACGTCAGTGTGGGCAACGGGATCATGGGCACATCATTCACACAGAGCCACGCGCCCTTGAATGCCAGCGTATCCCCGACGGCGAGATCCAGATCGTCAAAACGCATGCGCCAGGCCGGCACTTCTCCCTCTTGCGCATCGCAGTTCGTAAAACTCCCCTCTTTGACTCTGTAGTGATATTCAGAGAATCGCTGCATAAGCCGGCCCGATACCAAGGAGTTCGTGCCGGGTAAGTAGAGTTGGCCGTGCGTCACAACACCGGCTTCGGTATTCACGTTCAACTCCAGCCGTTCGGCGGTGACATCGGCCTGGGGATCCGTCAAATGCACATGGCCGACGGCGGTTAGAATTCCCGGCAACGCCTGGATCGTGACATGGTCCGCCGTCAGTCTGATCGCACCCTGCTGTATCACGACAGATCCATCGGCCTCATACACGTCTTGGTCCTGTCGATAGTCGATGCGGGTGGCCGTGATATCGAGGGGAATGAAGCCGGAGGAAGACGATCCTCCAGCACCTACTTGTTTCACTGCGGCCAGGACAGAAAGAGGGGAAAGAGACAGAAGAGCGACCAAGACAAGAACAAACCGCCGGCAGATCCACACACGAGGATCTGCCATGCTAGCCTCGAATCGGTGACAGCCCACAGCCACGCACTGCCGCCTTGACGTCGCCAAGCAGCATGAGCGACCCCGCCACGCAGATCAGATCTCCGGGGGTCGCTCTGGACTTCGCAGCCATCAACGCCTCAGAAGGCAGAGACGCTTCAAGAATAGGCCGACGCCACTCCCTCAGCGACGCACGGAGTTCTTGGATCGTTGCAGACCGTGCGAGACCGGCCTGCGTCAGTATGATTTCTGACACGACGGGTAGGAGCGGAGCAATGAATCCTCGATGATCTTTATCCCGCATCATGCCCCACACAAAAATGATGCGCGAGTCCGGATGGCGCGGCAGAATATCTTGCAGATAGCGGGCAAGCACGGCAGCCGCGGCAGGATTGTGGGCTCCGTCGAGCAGCACCCTCGGATACTCTTCGATGACCTCTAACCGCCCTTCCCATATCACCGACCGCAGACCCTGACGAACAGCCGCCTCATCAACCACCACCCCGGCCTTTCCGGCTGCTTCAAGCAGCGCGACGGCACAGGCCGCATTATCCAACTGATGTCGACCTGCGAGGCCGCACGTGAGCCCTTCAAACACCTGTGTCACACCCCGATAAGTGAACTGTTCAGGGCCATCTTCTTCAAGAAAGAACTCGTGCTCGAGCCGGCACAAGGGAGACTCGCGCTCCTGTGCAATTCGGCTCATCACCCCACTTGCTTCCGGTCCCATTCTCCCGATCACAACCGGTACGGATGGCTTGATGATCCCCGCCTTCTCAAACGCAATGGCGTCTTCCGTCCGCCCCAGATATTCCTGGTGCTCCAAGGCAATCGTCGTAATCGCGCAGGCCATCGGTTCGATCACGTTTGTCGCATCGAACCTTCCACCCAACCCCACTTCGAGGACCGCCAGATCAACCTGAGACTCCGCAAAGTGAAGCAGCGCCATCGCCGTCGTCATTTCAAAAAATGTTGGGTCCAGAGTCCGCGACGCGGCAGCCCGCAATCGGGCTGTCAGATCCGCCATCTGTTCTTCTGCAATCATGTCCCCGTTCACACGGATCCGTTCACGAAACTCGACCAGATGCGGAGACGTATAGAGCCCCACGCGCAGACCGGACGCCTGAAGAATAGCCGCAGCCATCGCGGCCGTCGATCCCTTGCCGTTGGTTCCTCCGATATGCAACGCGCGAAGCCGGCGCTCAGGATGGCCGAGCTCGCCCAACAGGGCTCGCATGGTCTCCAGGCCGAGTTTGATCCCATGCTTCTGGAGACCGTAGAGGTACTCGATGGCTGCGGAATAGGTCATCAAGAAGCCGGTGGGAGGCTGAAGACTAAAAATGATTCACGAGGGTACTGATCGTCTCTTTAAGCTGTTTACGCTCGACGATCATATCGATCATGCCGTGCTCCAGAAGAAATTCAGCCCGCTGGAACTGATCCGGCAATTGCTGCTTGATCGTTTGTTCGATGACACGAGGACCGGCAAAGCCGATCAATGCCTTCGGCTCTGCGATAATCACGTCGCCCAACATCGCCACGCTGGCCGTGACACCACCGAACGTGGGATCAGCGAGAATCGAAATGAAGGGCAGTTTCGCCTCGCCCAGCTTGGCAACGGCCGTCGACGTCTTGGCCATCTGCATCAGCGAGAGAATCCCTTCTTGCATGCGCGCGCCGCCGGACGCCGTGACAAGAATGACCGGCAGCTTCATCTCCAAAGCCCGATCGATTGCGCGACAGAGTTTTTCCCCGACCACCGACCCCATGCTGCCACCCATAAAGCTGAAATCGAAGACGCACAGCACCACTCGGCGCCCATCGATCATTCCTTCGCCGATCACAAGCGCATCTTTTCGTCCGGTCTTTTCCTGCTGGGCCTTCACACGATCCTTATAGGACTTGGTATCATGGAAGGTCAGCGGATCCCGCGCTTCCAACTCCGAGTCCCATTCTTTGAAGGTGCCCAAATCAACGAGCAGCCCGATTCGCTCCATCACCGAAATGGGAAAATGATAATCGCACTTGGGGCACACTTTATTATTGCGATCGACTTCCTTGCGATAGACGATTTCTCGACAGTGATTGCACTTCAGCCACATCCCTTCGCTGCCCTTGGAGCGTGGGGGTGCCGCTGAATCGGACGATTTTTCTTTCTTAAACCAGGCCATGGTGCTGTCGCTCGTTCAGTCCTGTGGTGCCGGCGAGGCCGCCTGCCGATGCTCGCGCAGAATAGCACAGCCCTGCCCGCGACGCACGCTCAAACCGTGCCCATACCCAAACAGAACGCACCGTTCAATACCCCGCAGTCGCCGACGCCAGCTTCACCAACATCCACACACCCACACAGACGCTGGCCACACTGGCACATCCTTGCAGCCCCATAAAGAGCCGGCGACTGATTGTGAGCGAACAGACCAACGGCAGACTGATCGTCAATCCGATCGCCATCATGCCTACAATCGACCCGACACCGAAGACAGCGATAGACAACAGCCCAGGGCCCAGTTCCTGTGTGGTCGCAAGAATAATCAGCATCAGCGCTGCTGAGCCTGCCAGTCCATGCGCCATTCCGATACAGAGCGGGCGAATCGAGGCGGCCATCCAATGCCGGTGGCGATGATCGTTCTGCCGTTGATGGCTGTGGAGATGGACATGCGGCTCGCCGTCATGATGATGGCTATGGACGTGCCATCGTTCGCGGTACAATTTGAGAATCAGTGTCCCGCCAAGGACAATCAGCAAAACCCCCACGCCGGATTCAGCGATGAGTTCAAACCGTTCGGGAATGCGGAGTCCCCAGGCCAGCACAATCGACCCCACCATCAATAAGGTCAGGGTATGGCCGATACCCCACCACAACCCGACAGCACTGGACGCCCGAAGCGACGGCCGCTCTGCGAGCACTGTTGAGACCGCGGCAAGATGATCGGCATCGAGCGCGTGTCGAAGCCCAAGCAGAAACCCGACGCCTAGTAATGTGAAGAATTCTGTCTCCGGCATGATTGCGTTAGGAACTCGCCTACGGCATTGAATGGCCGCTTGTCCGCCAAGCGGCCGTTGAAACCGCACTCCGAATAGGCTTCCAACAAGCGCGCGCGACGCAGGTGTGTGCCCGGCGACACACCAAGGAGGTCGAGCGCGAGAAGCCGCGCCGGACAAGAGGATCGACCCTGGATGTCACCCGCCGCGGGCGTGCATCTCAAGGTGTGGATCTTCCCGAAGCCGATCGATGCCGATCAGCTCACTCTCTCGAAGCCCAACCCGTTCCAGCACCTTCCGCTCTTCGGCGCCACGATCTCGGCGCGCAGCCCAGCCGGATCGTATCATCTCCCGCATCTGTTCAGGCCTTACTCCCATGCGAAGAGGCTTGCGCAAATCCGTCCCCGAAGTCGCATAGAGGCACAAATACCACATGCCGTCGGCGGTGATGCGACTGCGGTCACAGTGCGCGCAAAACGGCGTCGAAGTCGAGGGAATAATCCCAAAGATCGTCCCACCCGGCAAGAGAAATCGTTGCGCTGGGGCTGAGCCACGTCCAGGAAGCGCTGTGATCGGGCCATACTGTTGGCTCAACAGATCCAGGATCATGGCGCGAGACAGCACTTTGTCCATCGCCCATTCGTTGGCTCCCCCCACATCCATATATTCGATGAAGCGCACCTCGGCTTGATAGTGCGTGGCGAATTCGATCAACGCAATCAGTTCATCGTCGTTGAACCCACGAATCGCGACCGTATCGAGCTTCAGATTGGCAAACCCCACTTTCCCAACCGACTCAATGCCTTCGATAACCCTGGAGAACTCATCTCGCCCAGTGAGCCGGCGGAACCGTTCAGGCCTCAGCGTATCCAAACTCACGGTCACCCGGTGGAGCCCCGCATCGTAAAGTTCCTGCGCTTGATCCGCTAATAGAACGCCGTTCGTCGTCAGCGCAATCTCGGTAATCCGTCGATCCTGCAGAAGCAGTCTGACCAGCCGCGAGAGATCCCGCCGCAACAACGGCTCACCGCCGGTCAACCTGACCTTGTTCACCCCTAGATCAGCGAAATACCCCGTGAGCATCGCCATTTCCTCAAAACTGAGGACGTCCTCGCGCGGAAGCCACACATAATCGGCTTCCGGCATGCAGTACCGGCAGCGAAGATTGCAGCGGTCGGTGACTGACAGCCTCAGGCTCTGCAGCGGCCGCCCAAATGTATCGGCAATTGTGGAAAGGGAACCATCATCCGTTGTCGACCGATTCATCATCTCTCCCATTGTTCCTGCTGCACGCTCCACAGTTGACATTTCACGTGGGTTACGGATGTTCCTCCACCCACACTTCCCCTCCGGGCGTATGTTCGAGCTTCCAAATCGGCGTGATCTGTTTCAATTCGTCGATCGCCCACTTGCAGGCACGAAACGCCTCTGCACGATGCTCGGCGCCCGCGATGATCAGCACAATGTTTTCACCGATCGCAATCTCTCCATACCGATGGATGACCAAAATCTCCAGAATGTCGAAATCTTTCAGCGCCCGCTCACGAATCTCGCGCAGCTTCTTTTGCGCCATCCCTTCGTAATACTCGAAAGTGATGCTCTCGACATCACGTCCCTTGGATCGATCGCGGGCAATGCCCAGAAACGTCGCGATCCCACCGATCCGTTTCGAGCGGCTGCGCACCCGATCAAGCTCCTGATCAATAGAGAAATTCTCGCGCTGTACACGCGCGAATGGGGCATCATCAAGCCGGCCTTCCCCCGATGTTCCGCCAGCGAACGGCGGCAAAAGTGCGATTTCGTCGCCGTCTTTAATTACCGTCTCCTCGTGGGCAATCTCTTGATTCACTGACACAAGAACTTTCTTCTTTTGAATCAGTTCCCCGATCGCCGGATAGCCCGCCTCAATCATGCCGACCAGATCCTTCACCTGACCGCCACTGGTCAAATTCAACGACAGGGAGCCCTGATTCCCCGCCATCATTTTCGTCATGCCGAACAATCTGACGGTAAGCATCTTCTCCTCGACCTGGGCCTCAGCCTCAACCTTCTCTCACGTACGTTCCAGATTTCCCGCCGGATTTAGCCAGGAGACAGACATCACTGAAACTCATCCCTCGGTCCACCGCCTTGCACATGTCATAAATCGTCAAGGCCGCGACCGAGGCGGCCGTAATGGCCTCCATCTCGACCCCTGTCGGCCCTGTCGTCTTCGCCGTCGCCGTAATGGTAATCGAACAGCGCCCTTCTCGATCCGGCTGAGGCTCTTCCTTGAATAAGATATCGATGCTGGTGAGAAGAATCGGATGGCACATGGGGATCAGATCTGGGGTTTTCTTGGCCCCCATCACCCCGGCAACCTGGGCGACAGACAACACATCGCCCTTGGCAACCTTGCCCTGCTGAATTTTTTCAAGGGTTTCCGGCTGCATAAAGACGATAGCTTGAGCCGTCGCAGCCCGTTCGGTCGAGTCCTTAGCGCTGACATCGACCATCCGGGCCAGCCCCGACTCGTTGAAGTGCGTAAATTCTGCCATTTTCTAGCCCGGACTATTCATGAACACCTGCTGCGTCGTCCGATCCTCTTGCCCGTTCTCGCTCGGCCTCCTCAACGGACTACAAGTACGCCTACGTCGGCCTCACTTGCGAGAAGCCCCGGCGGGCGTCGGTCTCGAACGCCTCGCGACGGCATTCATGAACAGTCCTGGCCAGCGAAATCAGCGCGTTACAACAGAATCCTGGTGGGAATTATAGGTGCCGACAGAAACGAAGGTCAAGCAGAGGAGAAACAGTATCGCGAGCAGCAGTCCGGTGAGCAAAAACGACATCATCTCCACGAATCCGTCTTGGAGCGGGCAGTCGAAGAAGCCGATCGAGAATCAGGGATCACCAAACCGGGCCGCTGCTACACCTTCCGTCATTCTTTCGGGACCCATCTGTTTGAGGACGGTTATGACCTGTCTGCGTGCCACGCACAGGCAGGCATCAGGACCATCCAGGAACTCCTTGGTCACAAGGATGTCAGCACCACGATGATCCAGCTCGGGTTATTCATGACACTTCGTCGCGAAAACGCGCAGACGCGTTGTGAGACGGGCAAGCGCAGCCGCGAGGGAGGGACGCGTACTCTCTGCAGTACGTTGACCGACTGAGCGGCGAGCACGCTCGCCGCAACAGCGTATCCGCGCTTGCAGCAAAAGTGTTCATGGATAACCCGGGCTAAACCCATGTGCCAACAGAGGGGGAAGCGGCGTGGTGAGCCCGGCTGACCGCTTATGACCGTCCCCGACCAGCGCCGTCCGTGGGGAGTTGATGGCTGGATATACCGCGGACCAATATCTGGATACATCGCTCGGCTTTGCCGTCTATCCCGGCCGGTGGCATCTTGACAAAGGCGCACAAGGGACAGATATTGCGGCTGTTTCCATCCGGGACGCTTAGGAGCGAGAACGGGATCGACCGCGCGTGTATCGCGAGACCCTAAGCGGTTCACTTATTAGTTATTCGGCTTGGGTGACGAGAACATGATGGGTGCTTTCGCGCGTTGTGTGTTCTGCAAGGGGGATTCGTCCGCCTCCCGCAGCGTTGAGCATATCCTCCCGGAGTCACTTGGGAATGTTGAACACATCTTGCCACCAGGCGTCGTGTGCGATGGATGCAATAACTACTTCGCGCGCGGCGTCGAAAAGCCCTTTCTTGAGTCCCCACCGATTTCGCTCCTACGCTTTGAGCAAGCAGTTCCTAGCAAGCGGGGCAAAGTGCCCCCAGCGATCGGCGTCACCTTCATGGAGAGAGCCACGGTAAGGCGCGAGCCCGATGGCAGCATGTCCGTGGAGTTCGGACCGAACGCCCTACGCCGGGTTCTTGAAACCGGAAAGGGTACGCTGATTGTTTCTGCGTACGATGATTCCCTACCGAATCACGACGTGCTGTCGCGGTTTCTGGCGAAGGTCGCGGTCGAAGCGCTCGCCGGGCGCCTTCTTGGCGAGGAGTGGGTCATTGAACACTTGGTCAACGAACCGCAGCTGGACCCCATTCGGGCACATGCAAGGTACGGCAACCACGGGAACGAATGGCCCGTGCATGTGCGGAGAATCTATCCAGCCAATTGGGAATGGAACGATCAGGGCGACAAACATCAAGTCATGCATGAATGGGATATTCTGCTTACGGATTGGGGTGAGTGGTTCTTCGTGCTCGCCGTCTTCGGGCTGGAAATGACAATCAACTATGGCGGGCCATACATCGAGGGATATCGTCGGTGGCTCGAAGAGAATGGTGGAAAGAGTCCCTTGTACACTGGAAAGAATGCTGCCGGACCGAGTCCTTAGAGGCCGCTTGATCGGATTCGACGGTCAAGCTCGTGGTTGCCGTGGGGGATCGCCGCATAACAAGTCACTCGACCCGACCGCTCCCCTCCGCTTCGCTCCAGACTCGCGGCGGGTCAGTTCCCTCGTTAGCCCGGCGAAGATTAGGACATGGATCCGGACCAATCTAAGGGCTTACTCGCTCCAAGCACATCCGACTACGTGGCTAGCGCGGCCAAGGCGGCCCTAGGTGCGGTTCCATTCGTTGGTTCGCTGCTGGCTGAAATTGCGGGTTCCGTCATTCCGAACCAGCGAATCGACCGACTCGTTCAGTTCGCAAGTGAACTCGATAACAGGCTCAACACTGTCGACAAGGCTGCGGTGAAAGCGCACCTGGCGGATGAGAACTTTACGGATCTCGTGGAGGAAGGCCTTCGCCAAGCAGCTCGCTCGACTACTGATGACCGACGTCGTCATATTGCAAACGTAATTGCCGGAAGTCTCACATCGGAAGACATCTCCTTCATAGAATCGAAACACCTTCTTCGACTTCTTGGAGAGATCAACGATATTGAAGTGGTCTGGCTGCGGTTCTACCTCGACCAGGTTATGCAAGGCGATGAAGAATTCAGGGCACAGCACAAGGACGTTCTGGCGCCGGTCATGGCATCGATGGCATCCCCTCGCTCCGAGATCGATAAGGAAACGCTTCAGCGAAGCTACAAGGAGCATCTAGAGCAAGTGGGGCTTCTGCAGGCGCGGTATCGACTGGACTCGAAGACAAAGCTCCCAGAGTTTGATCGCGCTAGTGGGCGTCCAAAGACGCAAGGTTACGAATTGACGCGACTCGGCAGATTGTTGCTACGGCAGGTGGGGTTCCAAGATCCACATGCTGCGGGCTAACAAACATTTGCAGCCGTCGGCGGCTGGCGAGAGAATGAGCCGCCGCGGCTGCTCACCGCGAACGTTGAGCCTGTAGAAAAACTATTTGTTTCACGTAAAATCCAGCCATCGTCGGTTGTTTGTTGATCACGCACCGCTCAGCTAAGGACAGGAGGTGTCGATGGCTCGCTACAAGCCCTACGATGTCGACCAGGGCAAGTTCATCCCCGTCTCCTTCCGCGACCAGATCCTGCCGGGTTCCTTCGAATACGCCTTACACGAGATCGTCGAGCAGCACATCGATCTGACGCCCTTTGAAGCTCGCTACACGAACGACGACAACGGGCGGTTGGCCTACGATCCCGCGGTGCTGCTGAAGATCGTGTTGTACGGCTACTACAAGGGCATCGTGTCGAGCCGCCGGCTCGCCGAGGCCTGCGAGCGCAACGTGCAGTTCATGGCGCTTTCCGCCGACGCTCGCCCGCACTTCACGACGATCGCGGACTTCGTCGCGCAGATGCACCGGGAAGTGGCGGGCGTCTTCACCGATGTGTTGATGTACGCCAGTGAGCTCAATCTGATCGGCCGCGATACGTTTGCCGTCGACGGCTGCAAGCTCCCGGGCAATGCCTCCAAGCAATGGAGCGGCACGCACCAGGAGCTGCGCCGCAAGCAGAAGAAGCTCGAGGCCGCGGCCCGCAAGATCGTCGCCCGGCACCAGGCACAAGATGCCCAGGAGAAGCTCTCCCCGGTCGTCGCTCAGGAAGAAAAGAAACGCGCCACCTACGAGCGCAAGATCGACAAGATCAAGAGCTTTCTGAGAAGCGCCAGGAAGAATGTTGGCCCCAGCGGCAACGAGAGAAAGAGCAACATCACCGACCCGGACAGTGCCAAGATGTCCACCAACCATGGCGTGATCCAGGGTTACAACGGCATTGCCGTGGTCGATGCCACACACCAGATCGTGGTCACCGCCGAAGCACACGGTGAAGGGCAGGAGGCCCATCTGCTGGCAGCGATGATCGAGTGCACGCGAGAACAATGTCGGGCCGCCGACATCGACGAGGATGTCTTCCACAAGGCCAAGCTCACCGCCGATGCCGGCTATTCCAGCCAGGAGAGTGTTCAGTACACGCAAGAGAAGAACATCGACGCCTACATCGCCGACCGCAACCATCGCCGACGCGACCCGGCGTTTGCCCACGCCGATCGGTATAAAGAACGGGCCAGAGAAGAGAAGCGCCGTCGTGCCGGACGAAACCCCGAGCGCTACACGGTGAAAGACTTCGACTACGACGAAAAGACCCGCACCTGTCGCTGTCCCGCTGGCAATGCCCTCTATCGCAACGGCAACAATATCGACGTGAACGGCTACCTTGGGGTGAAATTCCGGGGCGCCAAATCCGTCTGTGGCCCGTGTACGCTTCGCCGACGTTGCCTGACCACACCGGATAAGACTCAAACCAAACAGGTCACAATCTTCATCGGCAAGACCGAAGCCCGGCAGGAGAAGCCGATCGAGAAGATGAAACGAAAATTCGACACCGTCATGGGGCGCTTCACCTACAACCGGCGCATCGCCATCGTGGAGCCCGTGTTCGCCAACCTTCGGAACAAAGGCATGAACCGCTTTCCGCTGCGCGGCCGACGCAAAGTCGACGCGCAGTGGAAGCTGTTCACCCTGGTCCACAATATCGAGAAAATCGCCCACTGCGGGACGAGTTAAAGCGGGGAACCCGGAGCCACCATGCCTGAACGCCACTCGTTCTCCACGAAACTCCGGCCCCGCGATCGTTTGCGTGCCGGGCGCGCATCCGCTAGCGTTTCGAAAGTGGTTTTTCTACAGGCTCGTTAGGCGGGAGAACAAGAATGGCTGATGGGACCTCTCTGATAAATCTCGGCGATCTATCCAAGCCGGCGACCGTCCTGATCGAGAAAATTTCGGCGGCGGTTGGCGCGCTGTACGAGCCACGGCATATCAAGCGAGTGGCGCAAGCAGAGGCGGAAGAGTCTTAGAAGAGGGTCAGGTCTTGACTTTGCCAATAGCGGCGTCTACTTTCTGCGGTCATGGCGCGACCATTACGACTGGCATTTGCGGGAGCCGTCTATCATGTCACGGCGCGGGGCAATGAACGGAAGGCCATCGTGCGCGGTGATGCCGACCGCGCCCGCTTCGTGGATAGCCTGGCCGCGATGGTGGACCGGTATCGGGTGCGCTGCCATGCCTGGGTGTTGATGAACAATCACTACCACCTACTGCTCGAAACGCCCTCCCCGAATCTCTCCCAGGCCCTCCGGCATCTCAATGGGGTCTACACACAGACGTTCAACCGGCGGCACGAGCGCGTAGGCCACCTATTTCAGGGGCGGTTCAAGGCGATTGTGGTGGAGAAGGAAGCGTACCTGTTGGAGTTGTGCCGGTACGTGGTGCTCAATCCGGTGCGGGCTGGGGCGGTGAGAGATCCGGCCGCCTATCCGTGGAGCAGTTACCGGGCCACCGCGGGGCTGTCAGCCGCACCCGGGTGGCTGACGGTCGACTGGGTGCTCGCGCAGTTTGGCCAGCGGAGGGGAACCGCGGAGGCGAAGTATCGACAGTTTGTGGCCGAGGGAATCCGGCAGGCATCCCGGCCCTGGGAGCAGGTGGTGGGGCAGGTGTATCTGGGCAGGGAAGCGTTTGTGCGCGAGGTATACCGCTATGGAGGACATCGGGTGACGGATGCCGAAATCCCCCGGGCACAACGGCAACCGTGTTGGTTGTCCCCGGAGACGGTCTTGCAGCGTGTGGCTCAGCACTATAAGGTCCGCGTCGCGGACGTGGTGCGGCCGACGCGGCGGCCGACTGAGGCACGGCAGGTGGCCCTCTATGGCCTCCGGCGGTGGGCGGGAGAGTCGTTGCCGGTCATCGCGCGCCGGATGGGCATTACGTACAGTGCCATCAGTCGGCGCGTGAGCGCGGTTGAGCGGCGGCTGGGAGACGACCGGCGCTGGCGGGCGCACCTCGTCGCGCTGGCAGATGGCAAAGTCAAGACCTGACCCCTTTATGTCACGCCATAGCCTTTGGCGCCCTAGTTCTCGACCTGGATCAGGATCTCAAGACCCGAGTCTTCACGTCGGCAAGGTGCCTCGCGGAACAAATCGGGAGAGCCACGATCACCGAGATTGACGACTACTACCGTGAGGTTCGCGAGGACCCGGCGGTCCGGGAAGAACTCGAACACATCAGGGGTACTTTGCGGCGTCTCCAAGACGAAGGACGCAGATAGCCTCATGGCGAAAGCCAGCTTCCGGCAGCGGCTCAGGCCCGGCGTTAGGTGGCAAGAACACAGTCCCAACATAGGAGTGCGTTCCATGGCCGACGTACGACACCGAGTAGGAATTCGAGGCTCACTCGGCGACATTTTTGCCGCGGTAATAGAGCCCAGTTACCTAGCCGGCTGGTGGGCGACGAGTGCCTCGGGTACGCCTGAAGTTGGAAATACTCTCGTACTCACGTTCGGAGAACTTGTAACGCTGTCATTTCTGATCAGGGAACTGCAAACTAATTCGTTGGTTAATCTGGAATGCTCCTCGGGTCCGTTTCCCTGGCTAGGGTCCCAACTTTGTTTTGCTCTTGAAGCCGCTGATAATCAAATCTTTCTGACGATGACGCATAGCAACAAAGATGCAGATGATGATTCTTTCCTCTATTTCAGTACCAAATGGCCACTTTACTTGTTAAGCCTTCGCGACTTCATCGAAACTGGTAGTGGCCGACCATATCCTAGTGATATCAAAATTCACTATGGTGACTGAGCTAGAGTGCCTGGCGCCACCTAACAAGGCGCTGCAGCGGACGCGGATAAGCGTGGGCTGCTTTCCTTAGCGATCCGTCCGCGCCGCTGAGCTTGGTCGTTAGGGCGCAAGGGGAGATCGCGGTGAGCGCAGCATGAGCTACTTGATCATTTGCACAGTAGCGTTGCTCGCATCAGCCTTGACGTTCTTCTCAGGTTTCGGTTTGGGCACGCTGCTATTGCCGGCCTTCGCCGTGTTCTTTTCCATTGAGCAGGCCGTTGCCCTCGCCGCAGTTGTGCATTTTCTCAACGGCTTGTTCAAGCTCGTCTTGGTCGGGCAGCACGCTGACCGGCATGTGGTTCTCCGCTTTGGCCTACCGGCCATTACCATGTCATTTCTTGGTGCATGGGTTTTGGTCTGGCTCGCCGGCATTGCACCTGTGTTCTCTTACTCGGCGTTCGGTCGGTTGGTGTCGGTTACGCCGGTCAAGCTGGTGGTTGGTTTACTCCTTTTGCTCTTCATCTCGCTTGAGTTGCTGCCACGTTTCCGCAATCTGTCATTTGGGGCGCAATACATGCCGTTAGGCGGCTTGCTCAGTGGATTCTTTGGCGGCCTCTCCGGGATGCAAGGCGCGCTGCGCTCGGCGTTCCTGTCCCGCGCGGGACTGACCAAAGAGGCGTTTATTGCTACCGGCGTAATCATTGCCTGCCTCATCGACTTCTCACGCCTCGTCATCTACTTCACCACGCTGGCCCGTGAGAGCGCACACTTCAATTACGGTTTGTTGGCTGCGGCGGTTCTGGCGGCGTTTCTTGGGACGGCACTGGGTAACAATTACCTCAAAAAAATGACCATGCCTAGCATCCAACGTGTTGTTGCTGTCATGTTGTTTGTGGTTGCATTGGGCTTGGTCTCAGGGCTGTTGTAGCCGGGCGCTCTCGCGGTTGCGCCCTAACATTTCATTCAAGCCGAACTCGCTTCGCGGGTCAGCTTAATTCAGGCGTTAGGCTGCAGATTTCACCGTTCTTATGGCGACGCAGAACCTAGTACTGGCAGTTGGCGGCGACGTACCACACTTTGGTCTGCTCCGCGATGCCCCTAGCTTTGGCCGACGCTTCAGAGGTACCTAACTCACGCTCGGCGCAGGGTGGGTCCGCCTGCCAGTTCGTCGTTCGTCTCTCGTCCGAAGAAAAGAGCGTATGGCGAATGGCTTATGGCCGATAGTATGACGCAGGAGGCAACAGCTGATGGCTTATAGCATGAACAACACACGTCCTGTTTTTTTGTGCGACAGGGCCATCGGCTATCAGCTCTAAGCCATTCGCCATCAGCTCTGCCTTCCCATGAGGTACGCTTCACGAGCGACGGTCTTTAGGAAGACGAGATGCCGGAGGGGCCATGAAAAAACTTCTGCTTGGAATCGCAGCGCTTGTGTTGCTCGGCATCGCCGGCAGTGTTTGGTGGCTCTACCACTCACTCGATTCACAGGTGGCCTCCGCAATCCGCACATACGGACCTGAAATCACAGGTGTGCCGGTCACCCTCTCGGGTGTAAACATCGTGCTCGCCGACGGCACCGCGACATTGCGCGGCCTGGTGGTTGGCAACCCTCGCGGCTTCAAGACAGCGCACGCGCTGTCGCTAGGCGAAATCAGCATGACGCTCGACCTCGGTTCGCTCACCACAGACGTGATCCTGATCAAGGAGATATCGATCATCAAGCCCGACGTCACCTACGAGTATGCATTGGGCGGAAGCAACCTTGACGTGCTCCAGCGCAACATCGAACGCTACGTCGCCGAACATCTCGGCGGCAAGAGTGAATCAAAGGATACGGGGCCGGGCAAGAAACTCGTCATCGAGAATGTCTACATCAAGAAGGGTACAGCCAACGTCAGTGCTGAAGTTCTACACGGTAAGGCGATGGCGGTGCCATTGCCAGACCTGCGCCTTAAAGATATCGGCAAGAAATCGAACGGCGCGACTGCCGGCGAAGCCATGAAGCAGATTCTGGGCACACTCACTCAGAGCGTAACCAATTCTGTGAGTTCGCTCAATCTCGGCAGCGTGGGCGGCAGCATCAAGAAAGGCACAGGGGCCGCGACCGATAGAATCAAGGAACTATTCAAATAGCCCGATCGTGGTTTGACTGCATACTTGGCCTGCCCGGCTGTGACCTCCTCCTACGCGACGAAAACCTCATTCGGCCCATCACGTCGGTAATGATCGGTTGCTGCCAGGTTCCCGTCTCCATCCAACAATCCATAGGGCCTATGCACATGTCCACCGTCATACCACTGACACTGGCCGTGAATTTGCGGGCAACGTGCCAACTTTCTGTGGTCTGAGACGGTAGAAAACCGCTGCGCTTTTCAGTAAACTCGCCCCCAATACTGTGTTAATGCTGCCTTGTGATCCTGAGTAGAACGGCAGCAGACTTCCAAGGGGGCAACTTCGTCGGAGGGAGGCCGCATGGGATTTCTGAGCAAACTTTTCAGAATGCCGCCGTTCGGCGGCGCCACCAACGCGCTCTTGGTCGAGCTGACCTTGCCGTCACTCACTGAGGTGCAGCGTGCGCAGCTGAAAGCCCGCCTGGTTTCAGTATTCCAAAAGCATGGCCCTTCCGATACATCGGCAGAAGTCGCACTCAGTAACCTGAACCAAACGCCCAGATTCGTACAGCTGAACTTTCTGGCGCTTGCCATGAAGGAGCTGAAGCTGAAGCCCTCGCTTAAACGGGAACCCTTGCACAAAGTACGCGATCCATTTGATCCAAGTCTCGCGGACGAAAGCGCCTTGCGGGCGGTCGCCAGACGTCTGAAGTCAGCACATAAGGTTGAGATTTGGATTGGCGAGGAACCGATTACCTTCGATTCATGGTAGCAAGCTTCTTCTCTTCTTCCCTGAGTGCGGTCTGCGCGATCTTCCCTGGGCGCATTATTGATTGACCGAGCCCCAATCTTACTTTAGAAATTCGATGAGTTCTCGGTGCGCGGGCAGCGAGCAAGAAGACCGTGTCGATCCCCCCTAAAGGGTGTGCCCCGGGTGGCTTTCCCTGCGCGTATTGAGCAACCACCGCTTCATCGTGGGGGCTCAGCGAGCAAGAACGCCACCCGAGGCACACCCGCCTCTTCCTCTTTGCTTGACAGTCTGAAATCCGATCCTCGACAATGCCTGCATGGCGGATCGGATCATGATCGAGCGATTGGAGTTCCGCGGGCGCTGCGGCGTGACACCTGAGGAGCGGGCTCGCCCCCAACCACTGGCCGTCGACCTTGAATTAGACTGTCAACTAGGACCGGCAGGACTGTCGGACGATCTGGCCCACACCCTCGACTATGCCAAGGTAGCCCAGCGCGTGGTGGAGGTGGGAACGGCCCAGGACTCCTGCCTGTTGGAAGCCATGGCCGAGCGGCTCCTCGCGATGCTCTTCGACGAATTCCCCATTGAACGCGCCAAGCTCTGGGTGCGAAAGCTCCACCCTCCGATCACCTATGTCACCGGCTCCATCGGAGTCACCGTCGAACGAACGAGGCTGGCACAGCAGCTCCAGCACGCTAATCCCGCTCCGGCGCACTTTCTCGTCCAACAACTTCACCGGCTCCCCAAAGGAAAAATCCTCGATCTTGCAGCTGGGAGTGGCCGCCACTCGCTGTTTCTCGCGTCGCAGGGCTACCAGGTCGAGGCCATTGATCGCGACGCGCAGACTCTAGCCCGCCTCTCGGCAACAGCCCGAGCACGCAAGCTGACCACGGTGACGACGACAACGATCGACCTTGAGCAACCCGCTCCTTATGAGCCCGATCTAGGGAAAGAAGCCTACGACGCCATTATCGTGTTTTTCTATCTCTATCGTTCGCTCTTCCCCTACCTCATCGAAGCGCTGAAGCCCGGCGGCGTTCTCGTTTATGAAACCTTCACCATCGACAACTACTTTCACCATCAGCACCCGAAGCGTTGGGAGTTTTGCCTCGCGCACAACGAACTCTTGCGCCTTGCTTCCAGCCTCCACATCCAGCATTATGACGAAGGTGCCCATGTGGGAACCCAGACCTCCGACTCGGTCTATACGGCGCAACTCGTCGCACACAAACCGATCCGCTCAGGCCCGTACACATGAGCCGCGTGGATCTCCACCTGCACACGACCCACTCCGACGGGAGTTGTACCCCATCCGAGGTGCTCGGCCTCGCGCACAAGGCCGGCGTGATCTCCTTGGCCATCACCGATCACGACATCACGACCGGAATCCCCGAAGCGACTTCCACAGGACAGCGGCTTGGGATCGACGTCATTCCCGGGGTTGAGATCAGTTCGACCGTGGGCGGCTCGGAATTGCACATTCTTGGGTACTTTCTTGCTTGGCAGGATGCCCCCTTGAATGCACGACTCGCGACGCTAAGAGAAAGCCGCCACCGTCGCAATCCGCAAATCATCGAGCGCTTGCAGACCTTGGGTATCGATATCACCTATGACGAAGTCCGCGCGCTCGCCGACACAGACTCCGTCGGACGCCCCCATATCGCACGCGTCTTGATGGAAAAGAAGGTCGTCACCTCAGCCAAAGAAGCGTTCGATCGTTTTCTTGCTAATGGCCAACCGGCCTATGTCCCTCGCGAGCTCCCGAGTCCGTCTGAAGCCATCCGGTTGATCAAGGCGGCGAAGGGACTCGCAGTCCTCGCCCACCCAACCTGGGTCAGGACCACGGAAGGCACGCTGACAGACCTCGTTCGGCAACTCAAAGCCGACGGTCTCGACGGCGTGGAAGTGCACTACAGCACTCACAGCGCGCGACAAACCCGCGAGTACTTGGCCCTGGCCAAACAACTGGACTTATTGGTTACGGGCGGGAGTGACTTCCACGGCCTCACCAAGCCCGATATTGAAGTCGGCCTTGGCAAAGGCACGCTGCACATCCCCGACTCACTGCTTCACAAGCTGAAGGATGCCGCCGCTCGACTGTAGCGCAAACTCGTCATGATCCGCGCTGGGCGCTGTTCTCTGCGTATTTCCTGCTATTCATTGACTCCCCTTTCCTATCCGATAGACTCTGACCAGCCTTCAACGCTAGGTATCCATGATCAACGCATCAAGCTGGGCGCTCCAATATCTCGTCGTCGCCCTCGTGGCTCTCTTTGCTGGTCCGTTATTGAGCAAACTGCCGGCCGCGGAGGCATTCCCGATCACGCTCTTTGGCTTGAACGGTTCGCAAACCATCCGCCTCGTCATTGAAGAGACCGGCCTGGGGATCCTTTGCATCCTCGCGATCCGCTCGTTTCAGCAGATGCCGAACAATGGGAAAGGCTTCTCGTTTATTCGTCAGCTTATCCTCCCAGTGACCATCTTGCTCGTCCTGGTTGCGACAGACAAGACACTCCGGGTTGTGGGACGTTCCCTCATCGAACGCATCGGACCTCAACGCTACACCCTCGCCTACACCGCCGGCCTCACGCTGACAGGCATCTGGATCACCTCTGCGTGGCTGTTGAACCTTGACGCACTGTACCGCTTTTTTTCGAGATCCTCGTACCCGACGCGTCGGCGGGAGCCTGCTCAATCCGCCGAGGATAGCGACGAGATCCATCCAGAAGAAGAACGCGGCGAGACACAGTCCTCCACTGCCATCTTCAATGCGCATACGGGTCCGCCAAGTACGCTTGGCCGATACAAAGTATTGAAAGAATTGGGGCGGGGGTCGATGGGAGTCGTCTACCTTGGGAAAGACCCCACGATTCATCGATTTGTTGCGATTAAGACGATGCGGCTCGATGAGATCGACGACGCGGACAAACTGCAAGAAGTGAAAGCACGGTTCTTCCAGGAAGCCGAATCAACCGGCCGCCTGTCCCACCCGAACATCGTCACCATTTATGACGCCGGAGAAGAACACGATCTTGGCTACATCGCAATGGAAGTCCTTGAAGGCACAACCCTCAAGCAGTGGTCACGCAAGCCGAATCTCCTGCCCCTCGATAAGTTGATCCCGACTCTCGCCACCGCGGCCGAAGCGATGGACTATGCTCATCAGCAAGGCGTCATCCATCGCGACATCAAACCGGCGAATATTATGCTGACCAAGGATCACGTCGTGAAAGTGATGGACTTCGGCATCGCCAAGATGGCGTCGTCCTCGAAAACCAAAACCGACATCGTGCTGGGAACTCCTACCTACATGTCGCCGGAACAAATCGCCGGGAAAAAGGTGGATGGGCGATCCGATATCTTTTCGCTGGGCGTGGTGCTGTTCGAACTGTTGACCGGCCGCCCGCCTTTTACCGCCGACAACGTTTCCGCGTTGCTGTTTGCGATCGCCCATACCCCACACCCGGGGTTGGCGACGCTCCGCTCCGATCTGCCTCCCATCATCCAAGAAGTCCTGGACCGTGCGCTTCAGAAGGACGCCGTTCAGCGCTACCGACGTGCCGGCGACTTTGCCCAAGAGCTCCGCGCGTATGCAGAGGGACTTGCCGCGTAACCCGAGGGCCGATGGCTATTGCAATCTTTCATGGGGCCGAGTCTGATGTTGGCCGAAAACGGTCCCACAATGAAGACCGGCATTGCGCAGATCCCGAATTAGGACTGTTCGTCGTGTGCGATGGCATGGGCGGCGGCAACGCAGGTGAAGTCGCCAGTGCGTTAGCCGTTGAAACCATCCACCGACACTTTGCAGAAGCAACACAACATCCGGAGCGCGCCTTCGCCGGCGGGCTGGACGACAGGGTTTCTCCGACAACCAATCGCCTGGCCAGTGCCATCAAGCTGGCCAATCACGTCATTTACACATCGGCAAGCAATCGCCTGGAATGGTCGGGGATGGGCACAACCGTGGTCGCCGCTGCTCTCACCGACCACAGGCTCTCCTATGCGCACGTGGGCGATAGCCGCCTGTATCTCGTTCGAAATCAGACGATCCAACCGTTGACGATGGATCACTCGTGGATAGCCGAGCAACTCCGCCAGGGTCTTCTCACGGAAGAAGAAGCAGAACAGTCGCCCCGTCGTAATATCGTCACACGAGCCCTCGGCGCTAGGGCGACTGTGGATGTCACGTTGGGAGAACTTCCGCTTTCCCCGGACGACCTTCTGCTGCTCTGTTCAGATGGACTGACGAAAGGCCTGCGGCCTTCCAGGATTCTCGACACGCTTCTCGATGCTGAGGACGCACAGACCCTCTCACATCGTCTCATCACGTCGGCAAATGAGGCCGGCGGTGAAGACAACACAACAGTGATCGTCCTGGCCATACGAGAGCAGCAAGACTACGGGCTCTGGCAGCGATTGCGCCAACGCCTCGCCATGTAGCCGTCCGTTGCTGAGGACGCATGCAAGACGCGATCGTACAACGGGCGATGCTGCTGATCAAACTCCATGAGCGGGTGTCACAAGAACTGGAACTCGCTTCGGAAAGTTTTACCATTGGCCGAAAGTCGGACAATGACCTCGTGATAGAGGACCCGGCCGTCTCAGCCCACCATGCGCGGATCGCCAAGATCTACGCGGTGTATTTCATCGAGGACATGAAGAGCACGAACGGCACCTTCGTCAACAACAAGCGCATCGATCGCCATCAGTTGCAGGACACCGACGTCGTCACGATTGGGCGGCACCGTATCATTTTCCGAGATGGGTCGGCAGCGGCGATTCCCCCGTCTGCTGCGATTATGGACTTCGATAAGACGATGGTCCTCGCCGGCCAAGCGGCCCGAGAGGACGTCGCCACCCCTCCGGCAAGTCTCCGTGTCCTCTCCGGGAAAACGGACCAACAGGAATATCTGCTGAGCAAGCACGTGACGGTGATCGGGTCGCATACGCAGGCAACCGTGAAGCTGACTGGCTGGTTCGCCCCGGGCACGGCAGCGATGATCACACGTCGGCACACCACCTATTGCATACGCCCCGCACGCAACGGCAAGAAGGTATCGATCAACGGTCAGAAAGCCGCGGGCGAGAAAGAGTTGAAAGACAATGACCGCATTGAGGTCGCAGGCACGACCCTGCTGTTTCGAACGAAATCGGACAAGGAAGTCTAGTCCAATGAACTCGGACTAGCACGCTGCGGAAACACGCTGTGGGCACGCCAGCACTTCATGGCCCCACACGTCTGAGGCGGATGGACTTTTTCAGCATCCCGCTAGTTTCGTAGAAGGAGATGTCCCTTGGGCAAGCTTTGGTAGCAGTCTTCCGAAATATCCTGCGCGCGCTCGTGTAAACACGTCAGCATTCGTCCATCACCCGGCTCCACTTCCTGACACACCCGTTTCACATCTTCAGCGCAGGCAGCCTTATATCCTTCGGCCTCTTTCCAGCGCACCATCCGCTGTCGCACGATCTGCTGACAAGGCAGTGGCAGCCGCTTCATGTGTTCCTCGACACAACGCCGCCGATCCTCTCCAGTCAGCGAGTCAGGACAGAACTGCTGCACCGCCGCGTCACACTTCACTTCTGCAATTTGTCTGGCACGGCCAGCACGCGGAATGGAAAACACGCCAGTGGATGCTGAAGCCGCCGACTCACCGGATCCTGCCGGTCTTTCGGCTCTCCCTTGGTTTGGTACAGCGGTAGGTCTGGCTACGGGAACTCCGGGGATCGTCAGATCGAGCTCGGGTACGACAGGTGCGGCGGCAGCGCGGGGCTGCGACTGTGCCGACAGCAGCTCATCCTTGGAAGGCAGATTCGCCCACACGATGCCCCAGACTAAGACCAGCCCGACCACCGACACCAGGCTCGCGGTGACCTTCCCGGACGACTCGTGTGTGTTCGTCGTCTTCATCTCCGGTGAGGATAGAATAAAGCGCGGGGAAAATCACCGAAACGTGCGATTTACGCAGTGCCGGATACGCAATCTCAAGAATAGCGTTTGGAAAATGCAGACTGGGAGCAGAGACAATGAAAACACGAACTAGTTGTCAGGGGTTTCGACGATGTGATTCTCAAACCTGGTACAGCCCTCGGCCAGCAAGCGGTTCGTGAGCATTTCGCCAGGCCATTCAATGGGCAAGTCAGCCGTAAATACCCACACATCGGGTGACGTCCAGACTGGGCCATGTTCTTCAGGCAACTCGGGATCAAACAGGTCAGTCCACACCGGCATGTACACCCCATTTCCGCATTGCGTGTGCAGATGCACGATGGTGCGGGACCGTACGAGCGGATCCAATTCTCTCCATACCGCCGCGGTTTCATCGGCCAAGTGGTGAAGACGCACCGCATTTTGTGCGTCAAACATCGCGTATGCGGCGTAGACCGGCGCTTCAATCGTATCGGGCGCGCGCGCCAGCTCTGGACATTGCTCAACCAGCCCTTCCAGAATCGCGCGCCGGTGACGATCCTCCCACGAATCAGGCAGACCAGGATCCGGCGCCCCGATCAGCTCAAACAAGAGAAAGGCGGTATTTTCGACCGGTGGAAGGAGCCGCGCCGCTACCGATTGTGCACGCCGCGAATCCGCGACCGTCGTGAGGTGGTCATGGAGCATTTGCAGATTGAGCATTTCCAACGTGGCATCGGTCAGCAAGCGCGATTCGACGCGGACGACGGTTCCCGCAGGCAACTCCAGATGCCGGTGGAGAAGATCGGCGGTCGCGATCGGGTCAATTTTCAGTTTGAGTGGAGACGTGAGGTTGGCTTGCAATGGCAACTCCAAGGCCGCAATGGTGGCATAGGCCGGCTTTTCATCATCCGGTCCATCTAAGAGCAATGTGCAGCTGGCTTCGGCCACAAGGTCGAACAGCCATTCCGCCATCTCTTCGTCGAGCGCGGCAAGCACCGTCAGTAAATCGTGCTCCCGCCCCTGCTCAAGAAACGCCTGAAGCGTATCAATCGCATCATCGGTATCGCCGTGGTCATGGCGGCGGGCATTGATGAGGTGAATAAGATCGCGCGTGAGCGGATCAGGACGAGACCAGGCTAACATCGACGCTCCCTATGAGCCAGAGAAACTGGCTCCACATTCCGATATCGCGCACAATCCATGTTGCCAAACTTCCTTATGAGGTGCAAGCACCAAGACCATTCTGGTGGATGCACCCGCTCGTGCTTCATGCACCCGCGCCGCGCCTATTCACCGATGACTTTCACCAGAACGCGCTTACGCCGACGCCCGTCGAACTCGCCGTAAAACATCTGCTCCCAAGGACCGAAATCCAGCTTGCCTTCCGTAATCGCGACGACCACCTCGCGTCCCATCACTTGCCGTTTCAGGTGGGCATCCCCATTATCTTCGCCCGTATCGTTATGCCGATAGCGAGCCTCGTGCGGAGCGAGCCGCTCGAGAAATTCATCATAGTCGTGCAACAGACCTTGTTCATCGTCATTAATATACACACTCGCCGTGATATGCATGGCGTTCACTAACACCAAGCCTTCCCGTATCCCGCTGTTCTTCACCACTGCCTCGACCTGTGGTGTGATATTGAGATAGGCCCGCCTGGTCTTCGTCTCGAACCAGAGTTCTTCGCGATAGGATTTCATTGGTCATTCGTCGTGCGCGCCGCATTGTGCCCACTGGACGGCAAGAGATTCAAGAGGCCACCGGATGATTCCTTCAGGAGGTGTGGCAACGCCTGGAAGAGACTATAATGTCTGCTGGCATGAGCACGCGTACCCGTATCCGACCACCTCGCCTCTCACAGAATGCGCGCATCGTGTTACAGCAGCGCTACCTGGCCAGAAATGCGAGAGGCGTCGTGACCGAATCACCGGCCGACATGTTCTGGCGCGTGGCCTACGATATTGCCTTGGCCGAGCAATATTACCAACCTGCCACACGCCAACGCCATCTGGCGCATCAATTTTATGATCTGATGGCCTCCCATACGTTTCTGCCAAATTCGCCGACACTCATGAACGCCGGACGGACGCTCCAACAACTTTCGGCCTGCTTTGTGCTGCCGGTGGACGATTCATTGGACTCCATCTTCGACGCCGTCAAACACCAGGCGCTCATTCACCAGTCAGGCGGGGGCACAGGATTTTCGTTCAGCCACCTCCGCCCCCAGGCCGACCGTGTCGCCACCACCAGCGGACTTGCGTCCGGCCCGGTCTCCTTCATGCGCGTCTTCAACATGTCCACCGATGTCATCAAGCAAGGGGGAACCAGGCGCGGCGCCAATATGGGCATTCTGAGAGTCGACCATCCGGACATTCTCGATTTCATTGCGTTGAAACAACAGCCAGGGGAAATGACGAACTTCAATCTCTCCGTCGGCCTTACCGACCGCTTTATGCACGCCGTGACACGCGGCCAGTCGTATGCACTCATCAATCCACGCACCGAGAAATCCGTGCGGCGCCTTCCTGCAATCTCGGTCTTCGAGCGGCTGGTTCAAGCAGCCTGGCAGTCCGGCGAACCAGGAGTCGTCTTTCTCGACACCATCAACAAGGCGAATCCTACACCACACCTGGGTTCCATCGAAGCGACCAACCCCTGCGGCGAACAACCGCTGCTCGCCTACGAATCCTGCACGCTCGGCTCGATCAACGTCGCCCGGTGCCTCACAACATCTCGCGGCACTCACGCGATCGACTATGATCGACTTGCCATCATCATTCCCCTCGCGGTTCGGTTCCTCGATAACGTGCTCGATCGAACCCGTTTCCCGTTTGCAGCCATTGAGACCCACACCAAACAGACGAGAAAGATCGGCCTTGGGATCATGGGATTTGCTGACCTTTTGATTCAACTCGGCATTCCCTACGATACGGACAAGGCCGTACGGATCGCCGACCGACTGATGGGATTCATCCAATCCCACGCCCACGCGGCATCCCATCGGCTCGCGCAGGAGCGGGGGGTCTTCCCCGCATACAAGGGAAGCCGCCTTCAAGCCGGGGGGCTTCGACGACGCAATGCCACTGTCACGACCATTGCTCCCACCGGCACCATCAGCATCCTGGCAGACTGCTCTGCCGGCATCGAGCCGCTGTACGGAATCAGCATCTCCCGCACAATTATGGAAGACATCCGTTTGGAAAGCCTTCATCCAGAATTTCTCAAACAGGCTCGCGCCAGAGGACTCCCCCTCGCTGACTTGCGCCGAGAGATGGGCTCCCGGGAATCGATTCAACATCTGACACAGATCCCCCAAGATCTGCGGCGGCTCTTTGTCACCGCCCACGATATTGACCCGGCCCATCACGTTCAGATGCAGGCGGTTTTCCAACGCCACAGTGACAGCGGCGTATCGAAAACTATCAATCTCCCCACCACTGCCACGACGAAAGATGTGGCTTCTGCTTTCTTACTCGCGCATCGACTTGGCTGCAAAGGCCTGACCGTCTATCGGTCAGGCAGTCGGGAGCATCAGGTACTCGCGTGTTCCCATGTGCAGTCCTGCTGAACCTCCCATCTACCTGGATCCTCCGGCATCTACCACCCATGGCAAGCTCATGATCCATCTCTGCCGAATTTCCCCACAAAATTGACACCTCTCGGGGTTGGTGATAAGTACTTTCCCAAGTTCTACGAGAAGAAAAAGCTCGTCACAGGGAGGTGCTAGATGTTCGCTATCGCTGGAGGCCCGTCGTTCGCCGGCAGTCCTCTGACATGGAGTCTCCTCTTCGCCCGTCAGCCGGAACCGGATTTGGAATTTACGGAAGAGGAATTGGAACAAACGACAAACGTTCGATCGTCATCTCCCATAAAATCGCCGAAGAAGCCGGGAGGACGCCCGCTCCTCTGGATTCTATTGTTGGCGCTGGTCGGTGGCGGCGCCTATGTCGCCATGGAGCCCGAGATGATCATGGATCTCTTGGGGCCGATGCTCGGTGAATCGCCGATGCCGCAACAGCAACCGCCCATGGCCGCAAGACCCGCTCCGTTCACGCCGGCGCCGAGCGCACCGGGCGATCAACCAGAACCAGCTACTACGGCCCCTGACGTCTCATCGGACCCGGCGCCAACGCCGTTGCCCACTCCGGCACCTACACCGACGCCGAGTATGCCGACGGATTCGGTCCCGGCACCGGCTGCCGTCGCGCCACCGATCATCGCATCACCGAGTCCCATGTTCGGCGAAGGACAACGGGTGGCGTTGTTGCCGAACCCTGCAGCCCCTGGTACCACAGTGCCCCTCATGCAGGATGCGGCGGGAACGAAACCAGGACCAGCCATCCCTCCAGGAACCGCCCTCACGATTCTCGATGGCGACTTGCAGAGCAGCGGATGGGTCTACTCCGTTCGCAGCGACTATGGCACCACAGGGTGGATCGCTGAGAAGCAGCTTCAATTGAAGCCCTAAGCGCTTCGCCAGAAACGCACACACCATTCCACACAGAGGGCGGCGGTACGAAACCAGTGCCGCCGCCCTCTGTGCTATAATGCCGCCGCCTCACAGCCCCCTCTCGCCCTATGGTGAGCAGAGAGCGACGGAGCCCATGCACGCTGTGATCTTTGATTTCGATGGAGTCATCGCCGACACCGAACCCCTGCACTTCGAAGGGCTGCGCCGGACGCTTGCCGACATCGGTATCACGTTGACCGAGGCAGACTACTACGCCAATTACCTTGGCTTCGACGATCGTGGATGCATTTTGGAAGCGCTTCGTGTCAACCAACGCCCGACGACTGGACCACTGGTGCAAAACTTGATGCACAAAAAAGCTGCGGCCTACTTGGCCTCGATCGAAGAGCACCTCGTCATTTTCCCAGGCGTCAGAGAGTTCGTAGAAGACGCCGCAGCCACCTACCCAATCGCGATTGCCTCGGGCGCGTTGCGACCGGAAATCGAACTGATTCTAGAACAGGCTGGCATCCGAAAAGCCTTCCGCCACATCACCAGCGCGGAAGACGTGACCAAGGGCAAACCGGATCCCCAGCCGTTTCTGCATGCATTGGCTGGATTGAATCAACAGCGTACTACTTTCGCGATCTCGCCGGATTCTTGCTTGGTCATTGAAGATTCGCTGCCCGGCATCAGAGCCGCCAAATCGGCAGGAATGAAAGTGCTGGCCGTTGCCAATACCCATACCGTGCAAGACCTGCACGAAGCCCATGCCATCAGCCACAACTTGATCGAGACGCGCCTTGAGGACCTGCGCACCCGCTTATGGCCATCATGAACGCGAGACCGCTATGAAAATCTGCTCGCTCGTCCCCGGTGCAACAGAAGTGGTCGCCGCCCTCGGCCTGGCTGACCGGCTCGTCGGAATCAGCCACGAATGTGACTTTCCCGCATCGATTCGCCATGCCCCCGTGATGATTGAACCGATGGTGGGCAGGGATCAGGCACCCAGTGCGGAGATCGATCGACAGGTGAAGAAACTCGTTGCAACAGGGCAGAAACTCTATCGCCTCGACGAGCACGCCTTTCGACAGGCTCAACCGGACCTGATTTTGACACAAGACCTGTGTCACGTCTGCGCCGTGACCCCAGACCAGCTTACCCGCGCCATCCAATCGCTCAAACATCGGCCTACTGTGGTAACGCTCAGCCCGACAACGTTGGAAGGGATGATCAACGACATCGAACGGATCGCCAAAGCCGTCGACCGACTCGCCGATGGACAAGCGCTGACCAACAGCCTCCGTCATCGTCTCAACCTTGTGCACACACGGACCATTGCGATAACGTCGCGCCCACGTGTGGTGTGTCTTGAGTGGTTAGCTCCGCTGTATGTGGCGGGCCATTGGGTTCCGGAAATGGTGGAACTCGCCGGGGGCCACGACGTCCTTGGATCCAAGGATGCTCCATCACGCGAAACGACGTGGGGGGAAGTGGACGCAGCGAAGCCGGATATCGTGCTTGTGATGCCCTGCGGTTACTCAATTGCGCGCACCATCGAAGAGCTTATGCGAGCCGGGCAAGTGCATGATGAGTGGCGACGTATACGCGATCGCCGGCCACACCTATACGTCGTGGATGCCGCCTCATACTTCAGCCGACCGGGCCCCCGGCTGGTCGATGGCGTGGAGCTCCTGGCCGCCATCCTGCACCCGACGCTGGATTATCCGGTCGACTCAACGAGGGCGATCAAACTTGAATCCGCAATCATCGCAATGGGTGCCACGTCATGACCGCCGCCGAAGCTCAAGCCTACTGTACAGCCTACACGAAGAAGAGCGGCAGCAACTTCTATTACTCGTTCCTGTTCCTGCCCAAAACCAAACGCGAAGCGATGTATACCGTCTATGCCTTCTGCAAAGCGGTGGACAGCGCAGTGGATGAACCCCCGGCCGGCAGCGATCCAAAGGAAGAACTGAAACATTGGCGGAGTGAACTTGGTGCGGTCTATCGCGGTACACCGACCTCCCCGATCACCGTGAGTCTCGCGCACCACGTCAAGGCCTTCTCCATCCCCAAGGCCTATTTTGAAGAACTGATCAAGGGCGTAGAGATGGACCTCTTCAACAACCGCTATGTCACATTTGACGAATTGTCCCTCTACTGCTATCGCGTCGCCTCTGTCGTGGGTCTCATCTGCCTGCATATCTTCGGTGTCACGTCGCCCCGCGCACAGGACTACGCCGTAGATCTTGGCATGGCCTTTCAGATGACCAACATACTTCGTGACCTTGGCGTTGATGCGGCTGAAGGCCGCATTTATCTCCCACTCGATGATCTGCGCGCGTGCAACTATCCTGAAAAGGCCATGATGCAAAAAACGTATTCCCCGGAGTTTAAGACCTTGATGCAGCAGGAGACCGCCCGAGCACATCACTATTATGAGAAAGCTCACGCCGCCTTACTGGCGCTGCCCCGGCTTGAACGCCAAGCCCTCACCGTGGCGGAAATCATGCGTGGCATCTACAGTCGAGTGTTGAGAAAGATCGAAGAATCAGACTATCAGGTCTTTGGACCGCGCATCAGTCTCTCCACCACCCATCGGCTGGCCATCGCACTGGGCATCTGGCTTCGCTCCCGATTCTCGTGACCGCTCAGTCTTCACAGACCGTCCTCATTCTCGGCGCCGGCCTGACTGGACTGACGGCGGCCTATTACCTCAGTCAACAAGGCAATCGAGTCACCTTGCTGGATCACCCCGTATGGCAGGATGGATTCGGGGCCAACGTATCTGACACGGCCCCGATTCTACTCGGATGCCACCATGAAACATGGAGGCTGCTCCGCGCACTCGATAGCGGCACATCCACTCAACGCGATACAACAATGCCACTTGAGTTTCGGCTCCCCGATGGACGTGTTGCGGCATATCGATCCGCGTACCTCCCCGGAGCACTCCAGTGGATGATGAGCCTGTTCAATTTCCACGGTCTTGCGTGGCATGACCGCTGGAAGCTCTTCTCCCATCTGGAACAAATCTGGGAACAGGCACAGTCTCTCCCCGCAGACCTGGAGAGTCGAATCGCGGACGAATGGCTGGCTTCTATCGGGCAGAGCCAGGAGGCACGCGAACGCATCTGGAGTCCCCTTACCCAATGGCTGACCGGCAATGCCCTGGCTCACCTCTCCGCAGCCACCTTTGTCCAGCTGCTCTCGACCGTGTTTCTCGGCCAAGCCTTAGACGCCAGACTGACACACCTCAATGGGTTCATCGGGGACAGATTCATTGCACCCATAACATGGGCGCTGGAACAGCGCGGCGTTCAGATCCGGCCCCAGGCACACCTGCCAGACCTTCGTTTTGGACAGAGCGGAGTGAGCGGAGTGCACCTTCGCGATGGCACACTCCTTCAAGCACAGTGGTACATCACCGCCCTTTCCTATCAGAAGCTGCTCGCGTTGCTACCAGAGCGCCTCCTGACACGCTATGCCTATTTCGCGCACCTGGGCGAACTGGAGGCCTTGTCAGAAATCGCCGTCCAATTCACTTGTCGCCCCACGATTCAAACCCCACAGCTCCTCTTGCTGGCAGACCGGCCATTTCACCAGCTCACTATCACCACGCTCAGACCTCAAGAAAGCAGATGCCGGCTCTCTGCGATCAGCAACCAAACACTGGCTGAATTACGTGAGAACCAACTGATTGATCTAGGAAGGACGGAACTCCACGCACTGTACCCAGAGATCGAGAATGAGGGGGTGCAGTCCACGGAGATTTATCACGCTGACTATGCCGCGCTGTCGCTCCGACCAGGCACCGCACTGCTTCGGCCCATCCAGCAGAGCCCTATCCAGAATCTGCTCGTCGCCGGCGCGTGGACCGATACCGGATGGCCCGCCAACATCGAGAGTGCCGTCGTCAGCGCCAGGCGCTGCGCGGAGCTCGTCGCCGGCCACCCGGCTTGATCCCATCATCATCGGATAGTACGAGTGCCTGCTAGGACGTACCGTTACGCTTCAAATAGCACTGATCTTCAAACCGATCGCCGCGTAGATATTTCGCAATCACCGTCCATTCCCCGCGACCATCCGCCAGCGCAACATATGTTTGATCGCTCAAGATGAACGGCTGAACTGTGAATACCGTACTCAGGATCGGAGTTCCCTGACTCGATTCTGAATACATCGGAAGGGCTGTCAGCGGATAGCTGCCCCCGGTGCGTTCGAATTTGTCTGAGGTTGCAAGCAAGGGTGCCATATCCTGCCATGAAATCTGCTCCAACACGTGGCTGTCGGCAGGAAACAGGTAGAAGCTGTCACTGGGCCCGCCTTTCATGCAGAACGTCGTCTTCACCACCAGATCCTTCGTACCGTCGTTATCGAGATCGACCACCGCCTGATCCAAGCTTGAACAACGCCGAGCTTTCGGAGCCGCACCAGCTATCATCGCCGGTTCCCATCTGATCTGGTTGAAAGGCTCGGCATCAAGGTCGAGGCGATTTCCGCTTCCCGTGTTCTTCTGAAACAATTCAAGGACTCGCTCGCAGAATGGTTTGTCCCTCGCAGCCATGAGATCCACCGACAATGCAGCCGCGATGGCTGGGACCAGCATGAGTAGCACGCTGCCCAGCACAGTGCCCTTCATCGATACCTCCAAGAGCCTAACATTGTCCCGATATTGACAACCTAGCTTGCCCTTTCTAAGATATCGCGACTTTTTTCTGTTCCATTCAACCATGACCACGACACCCCTCCAAGAACTTGCCAAATCCCTTCACAACTGTCAACGCTGCAAGCTGGCTAAATTGGGACGCACGCAGGTCGTGTTCGGCGTTGGGAACCCGCGCGCAAGCATCATGTTCGTGGGTGAGGCGCCGGGGTTTTACGAAGACCAGAAGGGCGAGCCGTTCGTCGGCGCGGCGGGGAAGCTTTTAAACGACCTCTTGCAGTCCGCGAATCTGTCGCGCGATCAAATCTATATCGCCAATGTCATCAAGTGCCGGCCACCGAATAACCGCGATCCTGAGCCCGATGAAGTCGAGACCTGTAAGCCGTTTCTGCTGCAACAGATTCAGATGATCAGACCGAAGCTCGTCTGCACATTAGGCAATTGGGCGACGCAAACGCTGTTGGAGCGAAAAGTGGGGATTACGAAAGTGAAGGCGCAGGCGTTTTACATGAAAGACTTTGTCATCTTCCCGCTCCTGCACCCTGCTGCTGCTCTGCACCAAGGCAACCTGCTCGACACGCTGAAGGAAGACTTCAAGAAGTTGAAAGAGTTTCTGGATCGGAACACAAAACCAGCCGAATCCGCTCCATCCACCATATCAACCATTCCCACCCTGCAAATCGACTCGCCGGAACCGGCACAGATGGATCTCTTCTGAGCGTTGCGCGTCGTTCGTATCGCGCAGACAATTCCGAAATCTGTCGATCTCACGAATTCCAGACATTCACCAGATCATCAGATACTTCCGACTCGCGTTTCAAGAGGAGCTTAGGCTTTCGAGGACGTTTCTTCTGACGCGGCAGCGGACTCTGATTCGGCGGATTTCTCTTCGCCGCCCTCTTCAACAGGCTTTTCTTCTTCGGGCAGGTCGAACCACTGGACCAGCATTTCATCCCACCAGGCTTCAGTCACCTCGTCGCCAGGGTCACTCCCGAGAAAGGACACATCTGCCTTCTTAATCGTGGAACCGACGAGATGGGGCTGGAACTTTGCACGGTCGATGATTTCTTTGGTCGCATAGCCGCCGATGATCCAGGAGTCCGGATCCGCCCGTCTGGATTTGTACGCCTTCAGTCCAATCTTCAGATACATGAAGACCTGCCGTTGGATCGGATCGGTCACCCCGGACTGCGACAGACTGAGCGTCTTCTCGATTCTTTTGCGCCAATGCCGATCGTCGTAGCGCGACGTGATCAGCTGGAGCATTTTCTTCCCCAATTCGCCATCCAGCGGCACGGTGTTGCTCCTTACTCGCCCGGGAATCCTTACTTACGCCCGTAGAGTCCGGTGAATGAGGCCTTCGCAAGGGCATTTTGGTTGAGATAGTACCCCACCATCGCCCCGGATGCATCAGGCTTCAACGGCAATTGATCCACCTTCAACGCAAAGACCGTAAAGATGTACCGATGCGGCTTGTCTCCTTGCGGAGGACAGGGTCCGCCGTAGCCCGGCTGGCCGAAATCGGTCATGCTCTGGACACTGCCTTGCGGCGCGCCAGTGCCGTCCACTTTCCCTGCCCCTCCGGGCAGCGTCGTCACGCTTGGGGGAATATTGAAGACAATCCAGTGCCACCAACCGCTTCCGGTCGGTGCGTCCGGATCGTAGACCGTCACGGCAAAGCTTTTGGTCTCCTTAGGCGCCCCCTCCCACCGCAACTCCGGCGAAATATTGTCGCCGCTGCATCCGAATCCGTTGAATACGTGCTCATTGCCGATTGTGCTTCGCGCCTTGACAGTGGGACTGGTGAGCCGGAGATCGGCCGCAGCACCTACGTCTGGAAGTACTGCGATCGCCAGAAGGATAAGGCCCCATACATGCCGCATAACCGCTCCTCGTCTTTATCGTAGTCAAACCCCCGTGATACCTCTCGCGGACTATCCGTTCCGTAGGACCGATGATTCGCGATGTCCAATGCTCGGGTTTGGAAGCCGACGACATTTTATCGACTTTTCTGATACGTCCCCATTAGCTGCGCTTCGTCGATGAGATGGCCTTTCATCGCCTGTTCGAGCGTGGCTTTGGTCGGTTGCTTCAAGTCCGGTAGCACGGTGTCCAGTGCATAGAGTTTATGGAAGTAGCGATGGCGGCCGACAGGCGGGCACGGTCCGCCGTAGCCGGTTCGTTTCCAATCATTCACCCCTTCCTTCGTTCCCCCGGGCAACAGCTTAATGTCTTCTGGCAGCCCTCCACTTGCGGCCGGCAAATTGTAGAGCACCCAATGAACCCAGGTCATTTTTGGCGCGGCCGGGTCCGGAGCATCCGGGTCATCAACGATCAGCGCCAGGCTCTTGGTGCCCACGGGAATGTTGGTCCACGCCAGCGGCGGCGAAATGTCCTTCCCCTCGCAGGTGTACAACGTCGGAATGGCACCCTGGTTGTTGAATGCCGTAGACGTGATGCGCATGTGGTCCTCCTCGCGAGCCGCTGCAGCCGCTGCGGTCATGGTCTGCAATCGTTCCGACTACGATTCGGTGTGGCTCTGCCGCGCCCAAGACGCCGTCGTCTGTCGATCACCAGAACTTTCCGCCGGCCGCTCGGTATCAGCCGTCTGCTATTCCGATCTTGCCGTCGGGCGGTCAGCTGCCTGCCACCATCATTTCTGAAATCTTCACCGTAGGACTTGCGATCCGGCCTCGAAAGACGAGATCACTCCCGACAAATTCGATCGCCTTGAACATCTGTTTCAAATTTCCGGCAATGGTGATTTCTTCCACGGGATGAGTGAGTTCTCCATTCTCGATCCAAAACCCGCAGGCTCCGCGTGAGTAATCGCCCGTCACCATGTTGATGCCGAACCCGATCAGCTCGGTGACGTAGAGCCCTTCTTTCACCGATCCAATGATCTGCTCGGCTGTTTTCGATCCAGGCGCCAGATAGAAATTGGTTGGTCCGACCGAAGGACTTTCGCCGACGCTTCGCGAGGCATTTCCAGTTGAAGGAAGCCCCAGTTTTTTCCCTGAATACGTGTCGAGGAGATAGCTCTTGAGGACGCCTCGTTCGACAATAGTGTTCTTGCGGGTCGCCAGCCCTTCACCGTCGAAAGGGCGTGATCCGAGGCCCCCTTCCATCCGGCCATCGTCATAGACCGTAATCAGATCGGAGCCGATACGCTGACCAAGTTGATCGAGCAGAAACGAAGCCCGCTTGTAGAGGCCATAGCCGGACACGGCGCTGCAAAGATTTGCAAACAGGCTGCCGGCGGCCTCTTGATCGAACACGACCGGCACACGCTTCGTCGCCACCTTGCGCGAACCCAATCGGCGAACGGTTCGCCTGGTGGCCTCCTGCCCGATTGACTCCGCGGACGCCAATCGCGCAAACTTGCGCTGCACTTCATACCAGGCATCCCGCTGCATCGCCCCAGATCCAGGCTCAGTCGCAATCGGCGACACGGACAACGAAAAACTGGAACTCTTGTACGACCCGACAAAGCCGTGGCTATTCGCCAGCACCACCCGGCCGGACGACGAATCGAATTCTGCGCCTTCGGAGTTCGTCACGCGCGGATCGGCAGCGAATGCCGCCGCTTCTCCGCGCTTCGCCCAATCGATCTGCACTTCCGTGCCGAGGATGGTCTCATCGAAGAGGTCAAGATCCGGACGATCCTTCGCCATCTGGGCCGGGTCCGGCAAACCGGACACCTGATCTTCGGCGACCGCGTTGGCCAGCGTGCAGGTTTCTGAGACGAGGCGATCGAGGGACGCTTTTGAGAAATCGGACGTCGAGGTTGTGGCCGATCGCTTTCCGACGAACACACGCAAGCCCAGTCGTTTTTCCCTCGCCTTCGTCAATCGATCGACGGCGCCTACACGCACTTGCACCGAAAAGGTCTCGCCATCCGCCACCACGATATCGGCTTCGGTCGCCCCGCAGGCCTGCGCACGGGCGAGCACATCCGCGGCGAGCTGGGCATAGCCATTCGTCTGTTGCAACATCTTGCTCATATCGCGTTATCCCTGTGTGCCGCCGACGGTAATCTCATCGATCTTAAGTGTCGGCAACCCAACCCCGACCGGCACCGACTGGCCATCCTTGCCGCAGGTCCCAATGCCATTATCGAGCTTCAAATCATGCCCAACCATCGAAACCTTGGTCAGAATCTCCGGCCCGTTCCCGATCAGCGTCGCCCCCTTCACCGGCTTCGTGATCTGCCCATCCTCAATGAGGTAGGCTTCGCTGGCAGAAAAGACAAACTTCCCGTTCGTAATATCGACTTGGCCGCCACCGAACGACACGGCATAGAGCCCCTTCTTGACCGAACGGAGAATGTCTTGAGGATCCGATTCTCCAGCCAACATGAATGTGTTTGTCATCCGGGGAAGAACGACGCTTTGATAGCTCTCGCGTCGTCCATTGCCCGTCAGCGGAATGCCCATGAGCCGCGCATTGAGCTTGTCGGTAATATAGCCACGGAGGATGCCCTTCTCGATCAGCGTCGTACAGCTGGTCGGCGTACCCTCATCATCCATATTCAGCGAACCGCGGCGGAACGGGAGCGTCCCATCATCCACGATCGTGCACACATCAGACGCCACGTGCTTCCCGATTAAACTCGAAAAAGCCGACGTTTTCTTCCGGTTAAAATCCGCCTCAAGCCCGTGACCGATCGCTTCGTGTAACAGAATGCCCGGCCATCCGCCGGCCAACACCACCGGCATCACGCCGGCGGGAGCATCAATGGCGGAGAGATTCAAAATCGCCTCACGCGCCGCTTCTCGCGCATAGTCCAAATGTCGATTTCGTTCACGGTAGTATTCAAATCCAACGCGCCCCCCTCCACCGAAACTTCCGACCTGGCGATTGCCATTGTCTTCGGCAATGCACGTGATCTGCAGACGAGAGAGAGGTTGGATGTCGCCGATCAAGGTCCCATCCGATGTCGCCACCGCCACAACCTTATATTCCGTATTGAAGGAGGCCATGACGTTCTTGATGCGAGGGTCGTACCGCCTGGCTTCGGCATCGATTTCATTCAACAGCGCCACGCGGTCGGCCGTGGCCACCTCGGCCTCGGCCCGTTCAATTGGATAGAGATCTCTCGTCGGTCGCCGCTGTGCGGGAACGGGAACCGCATGGTCCCCCTTGGGAGAATTGGCGATATACCGTGCTGTATCTGCCGCGATTTCCAGATCTTTCTTGGTCAGTTCGTCCGAGTACGCAAAGCCTGTCTTCTCGCCGGCAGTCGCCCGCACCCCGACGCCCTGAGAAATACTCTTGGCGGCGCGCTTGACGATGCCTTCCTCCATCGACACTGACTCCGAGACGCGCGACTCGAAGTAGAGATCCGCGTAATCGACATCCCGCACGTTCAATCGATCGAGCGCGTGCTGGGCTTCAAGCTCAGTGACACCAAACCTCGTGAGCTGGACTGGGTCCGCCATGGTCGTGTTTCCTCTCTATGAACGTCGAGCAAGAAGTATAGCCCATCCATTTCCACAGCCGCAATGTAATGATTCCCAACTCGCGGCTCTATCAAGCCTTTTCCCAGTTAGTGTTTGACATTCCCTACCCCTGACAGTAGACTTTGATCGCTTCCCGCCAACATTCGTAATTCGTAAGAGATGAGGAGAACGATCAAGATTCCATGGCACAGACGCCATCTTCAAGCCTCAACCACCTCTCTGAAAGCGAATTGACAGCCAAGTTGGAACCGGAGCTCTTGCCGAAACATGTGGCCGTCATTATGGACGGCAACGGGCGGTGGGCTGAACTGCGCGGCCTTCCTCGTATCGCTGGACACCGCGAAGGCATTAACTCCGTCAGAGAAATGACCACGCAATGCCTGGAACTCGGCATCCAGGCCCTCACCATCTACGCGTTTTCACAGGAAAACTGGAATCGCCCAACGCAGGAAATCAGCGCGCTGATGGGCCTCCTGGAGCATTACCTTTCCACTGAACGGGCCAGCCTGATCGAGCAACGCATTTGTTTCCGGACGATCGGGCGCCTTGAACTCCTTCCGCCGTCAGCCCAACACTGGGTGCGCACCACCGAGAAAGAAACCGCCCATCTCGACAAGATGGTGCTGACCGTCGCGCTCAGCTACGGTGGCCGCGCAGAGATCGTCGATGCAGTCAGAGGATTGCTGGCCGACGCGCAGGCGGGGACGATCCAACCTGACCAGGTGGATGAAGCCACAATCCAGCAGTACCTCTACACGCATCCCCTCCCCGATCCGGACTTGCTCATTCGGACGAGTGGGGAAACGCGGATTAGCAACTTTCTCCTCTGGCAGCTGGCCTATACGGAACTGTGCTTTACGCCGACATTGTGGCCTGATTTTCGTCGACGTGAATTCCTCTTGGCGCTTCTGGAGTATCAAAAACGAGAACGCCGCTTTGGCCGTATCTTGAGCACCGTGTCCACGTAATCCCGGTGGGATATCCCCTCGCCACAGACATCACCGACGACAGTCTGACATTTGTGACCACACCACCCGCAGTCACTCGACGATTTGATCTCCGGCGTGTCTACACCGCAGTCATTCTGGTCCCCGTGATTTATACCATCATACGTTATCTCCCTCCATGGGCCTTGACCCTTCTCTTGATTGCCTGCGGATTCCTTGCCTTACTGGAGTTGTACCGCATCTCTTTTCAATCACGCCCCAACCACATGCTAATCATAGTGGGGCTGGCTACTTCCGCCCTGATTCTGGCCCGGCGTCATCTGGCCTTTGCCTTGACAGACCTCCTCATCGTTTTGGCACTGGCCTGCTTGGTCGCCATGTTGTTTTCTTCCACACCGCTCGAACGCCGGCTGAAAGATACGATCATTACCCTCTTTGGCGTGCTCTACGTGGGTTACACTCTGAGTACGCTGGTGTCGACTCGTTCGTTGCCAGCCGGTGAATGGTTCGTGCTGTTCGTTGCACTGGTCACGTGGGCTGCGGACACCGGCGCCTATTACGCAGGCACCCTCTGGGGCAGACACCTGCTCGCACCGTCGGTGAGCCCGAAGAAAACGGTTGAGGGCGTATTCGGCGGAGTGGCGTTCGCCACGGGAGCTGCACTTTTGGCTCACGCCTGGTTTGTACCACAGCTCTCGTTGCTGGACACATTGGTTCTCGGCCTGCTCCTCACAGGATCAGGTCTCATCGGTGATCTCTGTGAGTCGGCGATCAAGCGCCGTGTGGGGGTCAAAGACTCCGGGGGAATCCTTCCCGGCCACGGAGGCATGCTTGACCGACTCGATAGTCTCTTGTTCACCGCCCCCACCTTCTACTACTATGTCACGTGCGTCCGCGGCATCTCGCCGCCCCCATAGAGGAGAGGCTATGAAGTCCATCATCATCCTGGGCTCGACCGGATCGATCGGAACCAATACGCTCGATATCGTCCGGAGGTTTCCGGAGAAATTTCGAGTTGTCGGACTCACGGCAGGCGGCAACATCGAAAAGCTTGAAGAACAAGTCCGCGCGTTCAAGCCCACCGTCGTGGCCGTCTCCACAGAATCCGCTGCCGCCATTCTTCGGCAACGTTGCGCGGGATTGCCGGTTGAGATCCTCGCCGGGGAGACAGGCATCACCCACGTCGCCGCTATGCCGGGAGCCGAGTTGGTGATCTCGGCCATTGTGGGGGCCGCCGGGCTCGTCCCAACTCTGGCCGCCATTCGCAGCGGCAAACACATCGCGCTGGCTAACAAGGAACCGATGGTCATGGCCGGCAAGCTGATGCAGGAAGAAGCACGCAAACACCGTGTCCGGATCTTCCCCGTCGACAGCGAACACAGCGCTATTTTTCAGTCTCTTGAGGGACATCGGATCGAGGACGTCCGGCGGCTCATTTTGACAGCCTCAGGCGGCGCCCTCTGGGTTCTCACAAAAGAGCAGCTGCAAGAGGTGACGCCGGAACAAGCGCTCCAGCATCCCAACTGGAAGATGGGCTCTAAAATCACCATCGACTCGGCCACGCTGATGAACAAAGGACTGGAAGTGGTCGAAGCCCGCTGGTTATTCGACATTCGCGAGCCCCGCATCGACGTCTTGATCCATCGCGAAAGCATCATCCATTCTCTGGTAGAATATGAAGACCGATCGATGATCGCCCAGCTCGGGTTACCGGATATGCGAACCCCTATTTCCTACGCGATGTGCTATCCGGAGCGAATGCCGCTCGACCTGCCTTCGCTGGACTTGACGGAAATCGGCACACTGACATTCTGCAAACCCGATCATGACCGCTTCCCTTGCCTCAACCTCGGTTACGAGTCGCTTCGAATCGGAGGCACCATGCCTGCGGCCATGAATGCCGCGAATGAAGTCGCTGTCGACGCGTTTCTGAACGGCGGCATTCGCTTTATCGAGATTGTCGAAGTCATTCGCAGCACGATGCATGCGCACACCTATCGGGACCTCACATGTCTTGAAGACGCCCTGGAAGCCGACCGATGGGCGAGAGAGAAAGCCGAATCGTTGGTGCATGCGTTACCACACTAACGCATAATTTTGAATTTTGGATAATGAATGTTAGATTAATCTTCCGAACATTCAACGCTGAGTAGTACACATTATGTTATCCGCATTTACCTGGTCCCCCGACACCCTCTGGCTTCTGATGCAGAAAGCCTGGTGGTTTCTCGTGGTCCTTGGCGTGCTCGTGGCCTTCCACGAACTGGGTCATTTCCTCGCGGCCCGCTGGGTCGGGGTCAAAGTCCTGAAGTTCTCGCTTGGCTTTGGCCCGAAGCTTTTCGGCCGCCAGGTGGGAGAGACTGAGTATCTGCTGTCGGCCATCCCCTTGGGGGGCTATGTCAAGCTGTTCGGAGAAGATGAAACAGAGGCTGCAACCTCCGAGGATCGCCGGCGCTCGTTTGCCCATCAAGGGCTTTGGGGAAAGGTGCTTATCGTAGCGGCAGGGCCCGGGTTTAATTTCATTCTGGCTTACTTGATCTTCGCCGGATGGCTCTCGACGGGAGCACCGCTGTTTGTGCCAACGTTCCGCGACCTCAGTGCCGATATCGAGGCACTTGCCCCTAGCTCACCCGCCGCGACAGCCGGGATGGAAGTCGGCGACCGAGTGGTCAGCGTCAATGGGAAAGAGATTTCGACAAAGACCGAGCTGCTCGACGTAGTAGCCAAGAGTAAAGGGCAGCCCCTCCTGCTCGAAGTACGACGCGAAGGGCAGACCAAGCCACTGACTGTCACACCTGTCCAGGCTCCCGGAGAAGTGCCTGCCGGGGAAGACCCCTTCTATACAATCGGGGTGGAAGAAACTCCTCCTCTGGTGACCTCAGTCATGCATGGTTCTCCTGCTTCTGTGGCTGGATTCCAAGCCGGTGATCGGGTGGTAGGGATCGAAGGACAGGCCATCTATACCTGGGCGCAGATGACGACTCAGGTGAAAGAACATCCGCAGAAACCGTTGCGCGTTGAAGTCCTCCGCAATGGGCAACGTGTTGCCCTCACGGTCACGCCGACCGCCGAGAAAGTGACGGTGAACGGGGAGAGCATTGAGGTCGGCAAAATTGGCATCTCCGGTCCAGGCCGCTCGTTGATGCGGTCCGATACTCCCCTGGAAGCCGTCTATCAGGGGCTGGAAGCCACCTGGGGATGGACCGAACTGACCACAGTCGGCCTGTACAAGATGATCGTCGGCGACATTTCGAGCAAGAATATCGGCGGGCCGCTCACAATCGCCAACATCTCTGGCGAGGCGGCGTCACAGGGCGCATCCAGTGTCGTGTTTTTGATTGCAATCTTGAGCATTAACCTTGGTGTTCTGAATCTGCTGCCAATCCCCATCCTCGACGGCGGCCACTTGCTCTTTTTCTTGATTGAGGGCATTCTGCGCAAGCCGCTCGGCGAACGCCAGCGAGAAGTCGCGCAGCAAGTGGGGTTGGTCTTGTTGGTCGGCATCATGATCTTTGCCTTCTGGAATGACCTGGACCGTATCTTCTCCCGTTAAATGACTGACCGAGGCTGCTCGAAATGGCCATCCGCCAGTACCGCAGGGGAATAACAACCGCAGGCGTACCCTCGGGGGCCCGTTACGGATTGTTTTGAACCGAGAACGAAGTCGAGGGCCTTTTTCAGCATCCGTTCTTTCACATGAAAACCTCCCAACTGCTCATCCCTACCATTCGGGAAAATCCCGGTGAGGCAGAAACTGCCAGCCACCGGCTGATGCTGCGGGCCGGACTGATCAGAAAAGTTGCGGCCGGCATCTATACCTATCTCCCGCTCGGCTTACGCGTTATCCGCAAGGTCGAACAGATCATTCGGGAAGAGATGAACCGGGCCGGCGCACAGGAGCTGCTGATGCCCATCGCCTCCCCAGCCGAGCTGTGGAAAGAAACCGGCCGCTGGGATTACTACGGCAAAGAGCTCCTGCGCTTCAAGGATCGCCACGAACGCGACTTCTGCTTAGGCCCGACGCATGAAGAAGTCATCACTGATTTATTCAGACGCGAAGTTCGTTCCTATCGTCAGCTACCGCTGAATTTTTACCAGATCCAAACAAAGTTTCGCGATGAAATCCGCCCCCGCTTCGGACTCATGCGTGGGCGTGAATTCATCATGAAAGACGCCTACAGTTTCGACCGCGATGAAGCCGGCGCCAAGATCAGCTATCAAAAGATGTACGACGCGTACACCAGCATCTTCACGAGATGCGGACTCACCTTTCGGGCGGTCGAGGCTGACACAGGCTTGATTGGCGGTGACGTGTCGCACGAGTTCATGGTCTTAGCCGAAACCGGCGAAGCAACAGTGGTGTATAGCGACCAGGGCTCTTACGCCGCCAATATCGAGCGTGCCGAAGTGCTGCCTCCTCCGGGCGTCGACACCACCCCGCTGCGTCCACTGACCCCGGTCACGACGCCGCAACGTCGGACTGTAGAAGAAGTGACGGCCTTTTTGAAGATTGCGCCCCGACAATTGGTAAAAACCCTCGCCTACAAAGCAGGAAAAGAAACCGTCGTCGTGCTTATTCGAGGAGACCACGACCTCAACGAAGTCAAACTGGCCCGGCTACTCCACGAGACGGAGGTTGAGTTGGCCGCACCAGAAACCGTGAAGAACCTTACGGGAGCGCCTATCGGCTTCGCGGGTCCAGTGGGTTTACAAGGGGTACAAATCCTGGCCGATCATGCCATCAAAGAGATGAGAAACATCGTGGTCGGAGCAAACCAAGCCGACACCCACTATCTGGATGCCAATTGGGATCGTGATTTCAAGGTAGATCAGTTCGCGGATCTTCGCAATGCGCAAACCGGCGACCGCTCGCCACGTGGACCAGGCTCCTTAACCCTCGCCAAAGGCATCGAAGTTGGACAGGTCTTCTTGCTTGGAACAAAATACAGCAAAAGTATGAATGCGACGATCCTTGACGACCAGGGCAAGGAGCGCCTCGCCATCATGGGTTGTTACGGCATTGGTGTCGGCCGCACAGCAGCGGCGGCGATTGAACAGAACCATGATGACAAAGGCATCATCTGGCCCTTTCCGATTGCTCCCTTCCACATCCATCTCTTGCCGGTCAGCCAATCAGAAAAGACTGCTGATGCCACGGCACGTCTCTATGACACTCTACTGATGGCAGGCTTCGAAGTAGTCTGGGACGATCGAGAAGAGCGTGCCGGAGTTAAATTCAATGATGCCGATCTGATTGGGGCCCCATTCCAAGTCGTTGTGGGTGATAAAGGACTTGCCGATGGCGTCGTGGAAGTTAAAGTTCGACGAAGCGGTGCAAAGTCTCGGGTCGCTCCCTCGGACCTTATTGCCCACCTCCGAAACCTTTCAAGCGACACTGATCCAACTCGTGCAACACAACTCTCTTCAGGCAAGTAACTACCCCGTTTTGGTCTCCGGTTAATTCCACCTCCATCCCGATCACTGACCAACAGAAAACGCCTTTTCCTTGCCTTCTCGCGCCTTTGGGCTAGACTGAAACTCGGTTCTCGCAGCATGAGAAGTCTTTACAGCCCAGCCATCACTGGACCCGTTTGCAACCAGGTGGACACATCAATCTGACCCAGAGGGAACAGGGACGGAATGCAAGCCAAGCCCATGCCTCAGAATATCCAGGAGCTGCAACAAAAGGTTGAGTACGCTGAGCACGTCAAGCGAATTACCACACAAATCCACGCCGCCAGCGACCTTGACCAGATTCTCCTCGACCTCCACAAAGATATTCTCAGCCTCTTTGATGCGGAAGACCTGACGCTCTTCGCATTTGATTCTGAAAAGAAAGAAATCTTCTCAAAAGTCCCCCATGTCGGCACCGTTGAGGAAGTCCGCATTCCTATCACCGAACAGAGTCTGGCAGGCTTCTGTGCCAAATATTTGCGACCCGTCAATATTGCTGACGCATACAACATGGCGGAACTGCAGAACATTCACCCCTCACTGCTGCATGACACCTCCTACGATAAGCGCACGGGGTTTAAAACGAAACAGGTCCTGACGTACCCCATCGTCGCCGACAACAAGTACTTGATGGGCGTCCTCCAGCTGCTGAATAAGAAAAGCGGAAGTCGCTTTACGCGAAAAGATGAAGAATCCGTCGCCGAGATCACCAAGGCACTCGGAATCGCCTTTTTCAATCTTCGGAAGATCTCCAAAAAAAATCCCACCAAGTTCGATCTGTTGGTGAGCAACAGCCGCATCACTCAGAACGAACTCGACCATGCGATTGCCGAGTCACGAAAAGGCACCAGCGACCTCGAAAGCATTCTGGTCGAAAAATACAAAGTCCCCAAGATCGACATCGGAAAATCACTCGCACAATTCTACAAGTGTCCGTACATCGAGTACAGCGAACGTACGCTCGTGGACATCGAACTTCTCAAGAACCTTAATGTCGACTATTTGAAGAAGAATCATTGGATGCCGCTCAAGCGAGATCGGACAGCCATTGAAATATTGACTGACGATCCAGGCGATCTCGACCGCGTCCAAGATATTAAACGGACTTTCCCCGGCCTCAACATCCGTTTCGCCGTCAGTCTCCGGCGCGATATCGCGCAGTTCCTCGGATCTGCAACGGGTCAAAGCGACACGGGAGGGCGCAAGCTTGATGAAAACGTCTCCGACATTCTCGGCGAACTCGTCACCGAAGCACAGGCCGAATCCATGGAGGAGATCTCCGGAAGCGGCGGGGGGCTCGACGAAAATGACAGTGCGATCGTGCGCCTGGCAAACCAAATCATTGCTGACGCCTATCGCCAGAATGCCTCGGATATTCATATCGAGCCGTATGGAGAAAAGCGCGAAACCCTCGTCCGCTTCCGTGTAGACGGCGACTGTTTCGAATACATGAAGATTCCACAGAGTTACCGGCGCGCCATCGTCTCCCGACTCAAGATAATGGCCAGCTTGGACATTGCCGAGCGCCGCAAACCTCAAGACGGCAAGATCAAATTCAAGCTCTCCGAGAGCAGAGAGATCGAGCTCCGTGTCGCGACTATTCCAACCGCCGGCTATAACGAAGACATCGTCATGCGTATTCTCGCGGCCAGCGAGCCCCTGCCGCTTGACAAGATGGGGTTCTCCGATCGGAATCTCAAGGCACTCAGAGAGATTTCAGAAAAACCCTACGGGATCATTTTGTGCGTAGGACCAACCGGGTCTGGAAAAACGACCACGCTTCACTCTGTCCTGGGGAATATCAACACCCCTGACATCAAGATATGGACGGCTGAAGACCCTGTCGAAATTACACAATACGGGCTGCGCCAAGTCCAGGTGCAGCCAAAGATCGGTTTCACCTTCGCCAATGCGATGCGGGCATTTCTTCGTGCCGACCCCGACGTGATTATGGTGGGAGAAATGCGGGACAAAGAAACGGCTGATACCGGCATCGAAGCCTCGTTGACCGGCCACTTGGTGATGAGCACTTTGCACACGAATAGTGCGGTCGAAACGGTCACTCGCCTATTGGACATGGGCTGCGATCCATTCAGTTTTGCCGATGCAATGCTCGGGGTACTCGCACAGCGCCTCGCTCGCCGCATCTGCAAAGACTGTAAAGAACCGTATGTCGGAACCACGGAAGAGTATGAAGAACTCCGCCTCGGATATGGGGCAGAGTACTGGGACAAACTCGGCATCAAACAGGACAATACGTTTCGCCTTTCGCGCGGCAAGGGCTGCGAAGTATGCAACCGAACCGGCTTCAAAGGCCGCGTTGCGTTACACGAACTCCTCCTCGGCTCGGACCAGATGAAAAAAATGGTGCAGCAGAAGGCCCGCACGGAAGATATGCTCAAGACTGCTCTTGGAGAGGGCATGACAACTCTGGTGCAAGACGGTATTCAAAAGGTTCTTCAAGGGCTCACGACCTACAAGGAAGTCAAAGCGGTCGCCATTAAGTAGATCGTTGGCTTCATGACTCTCGCGAAAGCCCGCGTTTCGACCAGATCGAAACGCGGGCTTTCGCTTTACTCCGATGTCGCGCTTCCACTACCACCCTCAAAATGTAGAATGGCTCTGCAACTATGCATCCAGCACAATTATTCCCAATCTTTCTTGTTCTCCACTGCTCATCCTCTCCGGATGTGAGACCACAGACCACCTCCTGACGAACACCGAACGTGTACTCGGGAGCCAAACGGACAAGACCCCAAGCAAGTCCTCAAAGAACATGCCGACACCTACCAGCGAGATCCTGAAGCCGTCCTCGGGACTTGAGGACGCTCCAACGAGATTTTCAAACAATCATGGCTGCATCAAGGGGGCAGGCCCGCCAAACTTGGGGCGACAAAGAAGTGAAGGTACCGGAGCAGAAGAAGTACGTCACATATACGCAGAACTACATGAGCCAGGCCATCGTCACCACTTTGCTTCCACCTGACGATCCCCGCTCTGCCGACTTGTTTTCCGATAACGCCGTCACGCTTACCAGTGACAAACACCCCTACCTGTCAAGGCTTGTGGTTGATCGGCGCGGCCAGGTCTATGACCGACTGCGCGGCAGTCTCCCCGACCAGGAAACCAGGGAATACCTCGCAAAGGTCGTCACCTTCCGTAAACAATTTGTGTCTCCCGCAGAGAATACTCCGTGCTAAGACTCTCTCCGAAGCCGCATCATTTCGCAGCCTGCGATTTTCACACATTCAGCTTGTCATATGCTCTGAAAAGCACACAGCGGAGTGGCGAGCACGGGCTAGAACGACAGAGGCTTGAGGTCCTGCGTAGGTTAGTCCGCTTGCGTTGGAGCAGACTTCGACAGGCGATTCATGAATTTCTGCAGACGCATGTCGGCGATGGGCGAGAGGTCTTCGAATTCCAAACCATAAGTCTGCTCCTTGCCCCACCGCACCGTCGCAAGTTCGACGAACATTGACGCCGCTTGATTGGGCAGACGCAAACTAATGGCGATTTGGTCGCCCGGAGTGATCGCCACCTCCGTCATCACTCGCGCACCATTCATGGAAACATCGTAGACGACACCCAGGCCATCACGTTCAATGGCGAGCCACTTCTTCAGTCCGACACGAGCGAATGAACAGGGAAACGGTGCCGACACCCGAACGCGAGGGTGTCGGCGCAATTGAATGGCACCCTGTCCCTGTATCAACGTGCTGCTCATACCCTCAGGCTTTCACCATCGTTGAGATGGCTATGTATTTATTCAACCGGCTCAGCGATGATTGAGAGAGCCTTCGGAACGCGAGTCCGTAGATCTGATCCTTCGTCCAGCGGACCGTCGCAACTGCAATCTCTGCCGGAGCAGCCTGCTTCGGCAATCGCAGCGTCAGCGAGACCTGGTCTCCAGGCTTAATCGGAGCCTCGGTGCTCACACGCACGCCGCGCAGCGAAAGATCGTACACCACACCGACATTTTCACTAGGTTTTCGAAACCACCCGTTGGATTCCAGGCGGGCGAGCGAGCAGATAAACGGCGTGGGAATCCGAACCCTGGGATATCGACGAAATTTATTGAGGGCTGACCCTCGATGATGCGCAGTCTGCATACGAACCGGCCTCGTGAAGGTCACTGTACCTCACGAGGCCGGTTTCGCGAACCATTTTCAGGTTTTACACATCTATCGGTGCTGGACACCGCGGGCAGGTTGCGTCGTTTGAGCCGTTCCATGACTCGATCGCCGGCGGCCGCTGAAACCATTGGGACCGCCTGGTGATAGCCGCTCATTTCGGTGTGGGGCTCCGGCCCTCCCATAAGATGCCGAGGCTGGTCGAGTGCTTCCGGGAGCAAGTGGGACCGCATGACCCAAAAGGCGCTCGATATCCCGAAGTTGCTGATGGTCTTCCCCTGTCACAAAACTCGTGGCCCGACCGGTGGTCTTCATCCGAGCCGTTCGTCCGATACGATGCACATAATCTTCCGGACAGTTAGGTAAGTCGAAGTTGATCACATGGCCAATGTTCGCCACATCAATCCCACGGGCGGCGATATCTGTCGCCACCAGCACACGGAATGTCCCGCGCTTAAACCCATCCAGCGCGGCTCGCCGTTGCGACAAGCTGCGGTCACCGTGCAACACGGCCACCCTGTGCCCAGCGCTCCCCAACATACGCCCCAACCGATCGGCCCGATGCTTCGTCCTGGTAAAGACAAGCGCCGTATCCTTATCCGCGCCTAACAGCGACAACAGGAGATCGGCCTTGGCATCGTGCGAGGTATGATGCACCGCCTGCGTAACGCCATCGGCCGTCGTTGCAGATGGAGCGACCATCACGCGCACAGGATTATTCACGCTCGCATGAACCAACCGAGCCAGATCCGTCGGCAGTGTGGCCGAGAACAGCAAGGTCTGCCGTTCTTCCGGCAACGCGTCAAGAATCTGATTGATTTGCGGCGCGAATCCCATGTCCAACATGCGATCGGCTTCATCCAGCACCAGCATCTTGATGGAGGACAACGAAATCGTGCCGTTCCACATATGGTCGAGCAGGCGACCAGGCGTCGCAACCAAGATCTCAGGCCGTTGCCGCAACCCTCGCACCTGGGCCTGCATGTCCGCGCCTCCCACGATGACGGTGGCCGATACGCGACGGCTCCGCCCGAGCTTCTCGATCGTCGTCAGTGTCTGCAGCGCGAGTTCGCGCGTCGGCGCCAGGATCAACGCGAGTGGCTGCCCCTTCGGCAGCGCGGCGAGCCGCTCGACCATTGGAATGACGAACGCAGCTGTTTTGCCAGTCCCGGTCTGCGCGCAACCGATGACATCTCGCCCTGTGAGCGCCGGTGGGATGGCTTGTTCCTGGATGGGAGTTGGTGAAGAAAACCCTGCGGCTGCGAGGTCCTGCAAGAGGGCATCAGACAATCCGAGGGCGTGAAAATTGCTGTGAACAGACGTATCCACTACACTATCCTTTCAGTTTGATCGCATTATGACGGGATCAGAGAACCGAGGGGAGAGACAACCGACGAAGGGTGCAACTCCAAACTGGACCTGGTCGCGATGCGATCGCGAAGTCCGTTATGGTTAGAACACCGCCCTCGCCGGACTACTACGAGGGAAATGTAGTGACACCATACAGCATGAAACCCATGACGTCAACCTGTTCTCAAAAACATTCTCCAAATCTGCAAACAACACATTCAGAAAATCGGCAGTTTGACTCCTCACGACGCACATGTTAAGGTGTTCTTTGGTTTGAGCTACTTCCTTTCCGCGCGCGCTCCTGTACTCACTCCCAATCCCAGCGCGACAGTCTCTGTAGCATAACTGTTCTGACGCTCACTAATCTGATCTGAGTGGCAACTTCTGCCTTTCAGACAGGTGAGAAGACCCGATGCCCGCATCGAAACAGGGCCTCTGACCTCTTTGTCAGGTAGCCCCCTGACTAGAGCCGAATGCCCGCGCAGAAGGAGTTGTCTATGAATCTCGCTTCAGTCTGGAAAGATCGCAGAGCAGGAAAAAAGAAGAAAAAGTCCGTCCATAAACCGAAAATCCGCTGGCAGCTACTGGGGTTGACCGATCCCAATTCAGTCGATAGCACGTCTTCAATCGAAACCATCAGGAAGGAAGTCTCTTCGCTGGCGAGACACGGTCTTGGGCCGGATACCCGCTTGCGCTCAACCGCCTTGGAGAGCAAATCGCTCGGCAGGAACCATAAGTCCGGCACAACCAGAAGCAGGCGCCGTGGCGCCACCGAGCAAGCGCAGGACGGCGGATGAGCAGCTCCTCCACCGCCACAAGCCTTCGCGCCTGATCGGCAAGGTCCGTCCGACCGTCCTGGGTTCGGCCCGGTCTTACAACCAATTCTATCAATCGGTTGATCAGGCCTTCTTGGAAGTGCAGCATTCGCTATTTCATGAAGAGTGTGGTAGCGTGAACCACTCAAGAATCACGGTCACTATCCTATCCCTCGCGCATCCCTCCCTTATATTCGAATCCTGCGCGATCGATGCCTTAGTCTCCGCCGTTCCTCCGAACGCCCGGTGTCACACAAGCCGGTGATGCAGGACCATCCGGCCCTGATAGCTCGATCGTCGAGTGACCTACGACGAGTGTCTCCTCCAACCGCCCTGACCACCGGAAGGACACATCATGCACCGCCAATCATCAATCTATTGCACCATTTTCGCAGGCACCTTCGTTCTCCTGTCTGGCATTCTTGCCTCATCTGTGCAGGGCGCGAATACGGCTCCGGCGGTGCCCGCACCGCCGGCTGCAACCTTACCCAGCAATGCCATAGCCGCAGGCGCGAGTGAAGATTCCCTCCAAGCCTGCCTGGCCAGAATTCCAAAAAACGCCACAACCGGCCAACGTCTGATGGCTGAACTGAGTTGCCGACGAGACGATGGAGACCGGAAACCATTTCAAGCTACCTTGGGTCGTTAGTGTTTCACCCTCTGCCGTCCCTGAACGTCAACAGTGGCGCGCGGCCCTGGGATTCGATTTCCGAAACTGGACGAGATTCACATCGCCGGCGAGAAAGAAAGGTCCCGAAACGTATGATCGCCCTTCAAAACCTTCTTCAATGGCTCACGCACAATCCACTGGGTGCCGCAACGGTGCTGTATATCACTGGAGTGATCAGTGTCCTCGTCTATGCCTATTTCGAACCGCAGGACCAGGCATAACCTTGTCAGCGCGACAGATCGCCTGATTCAACAATGGGAATGTCCATGAGCAAACGTGTCTTGTATGTCGGCGGGCTTTCAGACGCAACCTCCGATCATCAGCTCCGCGACCTGTTTGGAACCTATGGCATCGTCGCTCGCGCCTATGTCGTCCGACACAAGCACAGTGGGAAATCGGCCGGCTATGGATTTGTGGAAATGGGCTCGGGCGAACAAGCCTTGAGTGCGGTCGTTGCCCTTGAAGGGGCACTATTTGAAGGCAACTGTCTGCGGCTCTATGTCACGCCCTACGTATCGACGAATTCGTAAGTACTGCCGATAAGGCAAAAGGAGCTGTACCGATGAGTCGCATCAATCTAGACCCACTCATGACCTTTCCGGATGGGTCCCATCTGGTGATCAGTACGCAATGTTCAAGAGATGGAGACTTCTCCTGCGCCCTGTACAGCGCCGTGGTCGAAGAGGACGACCAGGCGGCGTTCCAAGTCATCTCGAACCACCTTGCAGCCTCCACCTGTCTCAGCGCCCAAGAACACGCCTACAGTTATGCCCTCCGGCTCTATCCCGGCGCCGTGGATATGATGAAGAAACCGCCGTACCTCATTTGGTCAGGCCCCCGCTCAGTCCTCCCGCAGTGACAATCCGCCTCAGGCTACATCGCAATCCCCTCACTCAAAACCAATACGGCCTTACCAGCGTCCATCGATCTCCCGCCGAGACTACGGAGCGGTACGGTCTTGCCATCTTCAATCTGCATCGATGCCTTGAGCGCTTCAACAGCCTTGGCCACATCCAGCTCCGTCGATCCGAAGCGATCCCCCATGACCTTGATGGCCTGTTTGATCGCCGTCGTCATCTTCGTGATTTGCTCTTCGGAGGCCATTGCATATCTCCTTCATGAGTTGCAGGCGTTTGCTGAGAAGTCCACTGCATTTTCGCATGCCAGTGCGCTGTCTGATGTTGACGGAAGTCGTTACTGTACGTGAACTACGGCGGCCTGTACTTTCACCTCGACGGAGTGTTCCTGACCGTCGTCAACAAGAGCAATCACCTTGTCTGGTTGCTCGACGCCATCGACCGTCACGCACGTCTCGCCGTCCCCGGCACGCGTTTGCAGGACAACAATATGGTAGACGGTTTCCCGGTATCGGTAGTGTACTGTGAACCCCTTCCAATCGGCAGGAAGGCACGGAGCAACACGTAGCTTGTCTACTTCCAACTTCAACCCGAGAAGTGATTCGATGATCAACCGGTACATCCAGCCTGCCGAGCCCGTGTACCACGTCCATCCACCGCGACCGATGTGCGGCGAGACCGCGTAGACGTCGGCCGCGACGACGTACGGTTCTACTTTGTAGGTCGCAATTCCCTCCGAAGACTTCGCATGATTCACCGGGTTGATCATGGCCAACAGTTCCCACGCGCGCCGGCTGTCGCCCAATGCGGCGAACGCCATTGCCGCCCAAATCGCCGCATGCGTGTACTGCCCGCCATTCTCTCTCACACCGGGGACGTACCCTTTGACATAGCCTGGATTCAGATTCGACTTGTCGAACGGCGGATCCAACAATTGGATCAGCGCATGATCTCGGCGGACGAGGCGCCGGTCCACCGCGTCCATGGCCATATGCGAGCGCGTGGTATCCCCCGCCCCGGAGAGAACAGACCAGCTTTGCGCAATCGAATCAATCTGGCATTCGGGATTACCCGCCGACCCAAGTGGCGAGCCATCGTCAAAGTAGGCACGGCGATACCACTCCCCGTCCCAGCCATGCGCCTCGATATTCCGGCACACCTGCGCGGCTTCGCTCTGGCAACGTTCAGCGAAGGACAGGTCGCCACGCAGACGTGCGACCTCAGTAAACCTTATGAGCACGTCATACAGGAAAAATCCTAACCAGACGCTTTCGCCTGCGCCGTGTTTGCCGACCATGTTCATGCCGTCGTTCCAGTCACCGGAGCCGATGAGTGGGAGGCCGTGCTCCCCACGTGTGAAGCCCTTCAGAATGGCTCGCACACAGTGTTCGTACAAACTGGCCTCTTTTTCAGACCGGCCAGGCAGATCGTAATACGAGTCCTCCTCCTGGTTGACCGGGCGGCCTTCGACGAAATGGATGGGTTCATCCAAAACCCCGCGGTCCCCTGTGCTCAGCACGTAGCGGCATGTCGCCAGGGGCAGCCAGAGGTAATCATCCGAACAGCGCGTACGCACGCCCCGGCCTGAGGGAGGATGCCACCAGTGCTGGACGTCGCCTTCCTGAAACTGTCGGGCTGCGCAGAGCAGAAGGTGTTCGCGCACAAGGTTCGGTTCGGCGTGGATGAGCGCCATCGAATCTTGAAGCTGGTCGCGGAAACCGAACGCGCCTCCCGATTGGTAGTATCCGCTCCGCGCCCACAGACGACACGCGAGCGTTTGATACAAGAGCCAGCCGTTGGTCAGCACGTTCAGTGACTGGTCTGGAGTCTCAACATGCACGGCGCCGAGCCGGTGCTTCCAGTACTGCCACACCGCTTCGAGCGCGCTGCGTGCGGCAGCAGACCCTCGGAAGCGATGTATCGACTGTCTGGCCTCATCGGCGTTTCGTCCGACGCCGAGCCTGAAGATGATCTCACATTCTTGCCCGGCGGCCAGTTCGAATGGAACGTGGATCGCGGCGCATGGATCGAGACCGGCCCCCACTTTTCCAGACAGCCTCGACCGGGTCATCGCGGCCGGATTGCGAAGCGTGCCGTTGCGTCCAATAAACTCAGTCCGATCGCCACTGATAGTCCGAGTCGTCTCGTCCAAGTCGAAGAAGGCAATCCGCCCGGCGAACTCCGTGTGATAGGGATTTCGCGCGAAGACCGCGCCGCTCTTGGGGTCCAGTTCGGTCACGATGTGCATCGCCGATTTTGGCCGCAGATCTCCCAGCACCCATTCCACGTAACCCGTCGCAGACAGCTTGCGCGATCGGCCTGACTCGTTCCTCACCTTCAGCACCATGAACTTCATCGGTGCATCCAGGGCCACGTACACCCACAGCTCTGAGCGGATGCCACGCTCCGTATGCTCGAACACACTATAGCCGAAGCCATGCCGGCTGACGTACGGGGTCGCTCCGCGGCTGGGCAACGGCGTGGGGGACCAGAAGTGGCCTCTCTCTTCGTCACGGAGGTAGAAGGCTTCTCCGCCCGCGTCGCATACCGGGTCGTTGTGCCACGGCGTGAGGCGGAATTCATGGGCGTTCTCGCTCCAAGTGTACGCCTGGCCGTTCTCCGAGACGACGGTGCCAAAGTACGGATTCGCCAGGACGTTCACCCACGGTGCCGGCGTCACATGCCCGTGCGTGGTCGTGATGACATACTCGCGGCCATCCTGCGTGAATCCTCCCAATCCGTTGAAGAAAGTGAGATCGTGGCGTGGCAATGCGGCGGATGGCGCAGGTTCGGCGCGGCGGGTTCGGATTGGCGTCAGGCGCGGCACGGCGACTTTCACATGTCCGCGACGGGTAATCTGGTTTGCCAGCGATCCCCGCCTGTCGGTGAGAATGGCCCGGGCGACCGATTGAAGCAGTATGCGGTCCTCGTTCGATATCTGCTCCGCAGGACGCACGAAGATACCGCCCGGTCGATCCATCACGTGCGCTTCGACGCCCGCAGCAATCAGCCCCATGATGTGATCGTGGAGGAGTTGCCGGTAACCGGCGTGATCTTCGTTCCAAATCACCAGGTCCACGGCCAGCCCCTTTGAGCGCCAATACGCGTGAGCCTGTACGAGCTGGCGCACCAGATCGATATTGGCCGGATCTCCGATCTGCAGCAGCACGATCGGCAGATCGCCTGAAATGGCATAGCCCCAGAGTCCGGATTGCCCGCGTCGGTTTTTGATCAGATCGCTCGGATCAGCCCGCAGGGAGGAATTGGCGTAGATGACGGAACTGGCCAGGCGTCCATAGAGCTGCGCGTCGGCCTCAGTGGCATTCAGCTGCCGCATGACCACCTGGCTATGGGTCCATGCCAGATCGAAGACGCGATCTGCGAGACGCCGATCCTGGTATTTCTCGACCAAGCCTAGGCAGACCTCACGGGTTTCGCCGATGCCGGACACTATATTGATCGTGGCCGATTCGTCCGGGTCGAGCGTGATCCGACACCGGATGGCGACAATCGGGTCGAGCACAGAACCTTCGCTGCCAGAGAGCGCCGCGGAATTGCTCATTGCTTGTGGCGCAGCGACGGTGCGGCCACGGCCGATGAACTGCATTCGGTCCGTTTCATAGGAGATCTCTCCGATCTCCGCTCCGTGCACGGCCATGAGGTGACACATCCACGGCGTCTGCTCGTCGAGGGAGCGGGGGCGGCGTGTGCAGAGAATCGCTTGCCGCTCGCGAATGATCTCGGCCTGAACAAAAAGATTACTGAACGCCGGATGCAGCGCGTCCGCGGCGGGCGATGTGAGCACGACTTCTGCATAACTCGTGATGTCGATCGTTCGGCTGGTTCGCGAGCCATTGGTCATGCGGATTCGACGCAGTTCGATGTCATCTTCCGGCGAGACCACGATCTCGGTATGCGTTTCGATTTCGTGGTCACAGCGGCGAAACTCAGCCCGCCCCTCAGAAAAAATGACTTCGTAATTTTTCGATGGCTTTACAGTTGGCTGATGGGCGGTGGACCAGAACTCTCCGCTCATCACGTCGCGGATGTAACAGAACGTCCCCCAGTTGTCGCAGGTACTATCTTCGCGCCAGCGTGTGACGGCGAGGTCCTTCCAACGACTGTATCCGCCTCCCGCGTTCGTAATCATCACGTGGTATCGGCCGTTCGACAATAAATGCACTTCCGGAATCGACGTGTGAGGGCTGCTGTACCGGCGCACCGGCGTCTCTGCATCACCGGAGGTTGTACGTAAGTCGGAGAGCTCGGCGGTGTGCGAATAGAATGCCGTAGTCTTTGGAATCCGTTCCTGAAGCAGCAGCGTAGTCGCCTGGAACAACGGATCCGACTCGAACCGCTTCTGCATCGGACGGTCCAGGAGCAGATAGGCCAGAGAAAGGAGGCTCATGCCCTCGTGATGGGCCATATAAGACCGTACCACCGCACTCGATTGTCCGCGAGGGAGACGGGAAGGCGTGTAATCGATGGCTTCATAGAAACCGAACTGTCCTTCGCCCCCTCCAGCCGCGAGTCGCTGCAGATTCAGGCAGGCCTCCTCGGGCGCCACCATCAGCGCGAGCGCCGACGCATAGGGCGCAATGACCACATCATCGGCAAGACCGCGTTTGAGTCCCAGGCCGGGCACGCCAAATGCGCGGTATTGGTAGTTGCGATGGACATCGATCGTGTTGTAGCCGGATTCCGAAATACCCCACGGGACTCCGCGCTGCCTGCCATACTCGATCTGTCTCTCCACCGCCGCCTTGCAGGTCTGGTCGAGCAGCGTGTGCTCGTAGGTCGGCATCACCAACAGGGGCATGAGGTACTCGAACATCGAGCCGCTCCACGAGATGAGCACAGGCCCTCCACCGGCGGTTGTGAGCAGACGCCCCAAGGCAAACCAGTGGTCCTGCTGCAATTGTCCCTGTGCAATCGCAACGAAACTGCATAATCTCGCTTCCGAAGCCAACAGGTCGTAGTAACTCGAGTCCCGCCGGCGCTCGCCGACGTTGTAGCCGATCGCCAGCAGATGACAACCCTTGTCGAACAGAAAATCATATTCCATACTGGCGAAGCGACTGGATTGAGCGGCCAGCTCTTCAACAATCGCGATCCGTTCTCTGGCACGGTGACTGGCTTTCGCAATAAGTCGTTGCAGGTCGTCCACCCACGTGCGTTCCTCGTGCGTCGCCCCCAAGCTCAACCGCTGTTCGATGGCCGGCTGACAGGCCACGTCAAGTCGTGCCAATTCGCGCAGCGTAGGGATCTCGTCGATCTGGCCACATTCACTGAGTCTATTCTGTGAAGCCGACAGCAATGCCCACGGAGCAAGCAACGTGAGGTTATCGAGGGTATCCCGGCATTGTCGGGTGAGTGCGCGCGCCCACCAGGTCGCTGGGCCCTCGGGGGCGGCTTTCAGACTCGCGAGCACCTCATCGGCAGTCGTCGCCAGCAGGTCAAGACAGAGCCGCGCCGCAGTGAGTGTCGTCGGACGGGACTCGCGGGCAGACTCCAGCTGCTTCTGAAATTGAGCGAGTTGGGCCGGAGCGGTTCCCTCTACAGCATCCTCAAGGACCCTGAGCGTATCGCTGAGCCCGTCAAAGAATCGCAACCCCAGGATCTTCTGATCGGGGAGTGCGAGCAGACCCGGTCGCAAGGTCAACAGATGGCCCGCAAGGTTCCCGCTGTCCACCGTCGACACGTAGGTCGGCAGCAGCGGTTTCAGAGACTGCGTGTCGTACCAGTTGTAGAAGTGGCCGCGGTACCGTTCCAATCCTTCCATCGTGTGGAGCGCATTCATTGTACGTTCGATCAGTTGTCCGGCCGAAATGTAGCCGAAATCGTACGCGGACAAATTCGCGAGCAGCGCCAGCCCCATATTGGTCGGCGACGTTCGATGGGCGACCGTCGCAACGGGATGTTCCTGATAGTTATCCGGTGGAAGCCAATGATCTTCTGAACCGACGAACTGTTCGAAGAACGCCCAGGTCTTTCGGGAAAGCTTCCGAAGGAAGATGGTTTGGTCGTCCGTCAGATGTGCGGCACACCGCGTGAGTGGCCGGCTGATCCACCACGCGATTGCGGGGGAGGCACACCAGAGGATCAGGATGGGCGCCGCCACTCCTGCCGCACCCGAATCCGACAGCATCAGATACAGCACCGCAGCCGTGGCAAGAACGGGCCCGATCCACATCGTCCGACAGTAAGAGACGAGGTCTGAGCGGCGATCGCGATCCGGGTCGGTTGACGGACTCCATTCAAGCAGTCGTGTGTGCGAGACCAGCATCCGCCAGATCGTGCGGACAATCGCATCCAGACTGAAGAACGTCTCGTAGGGAAGAAACACGATCGCCAACATCGCCTGAACGACGTGCCGGCCGGCCGAGCGTATCGAGGCATCGAGATGCTGCCCCGGTAACACATCCTCCGGTTTCTGAAAGAGATCCAGAATAGAGGCAAGCAACGGAGGAATCAGAATGATTCCGATCACCGCCAGGGTCCACAACCAGAACGATGACAAGACTGTCCAGCCCAGCAGTAATAGGAGAGTCAACGCCGAAGAGGCAAGACTACGCCGAAGGTTGTCGAAGAGTTTCCATCGGGACAGTCCGGAGAGCGGATTTTTCTGACGGCGCATCCCAGGGCCGGGAACACGAGGCAGCAACCACCCTGCCAGCTGCCAATCCCCACGGATCCAGCGGCGCCGCCGGCTCATATCCATGCTGTAGCGAGAGGGATACTCCTCGTACAACTGCACATCGCTCAACAGCCCCGCCCGCGCGTAGCACCCTTCCAGAAGATCGTGACTGAGAATGCGGTTCTCGGGAAAGCGCCCGGCGAGGGCGCGCTCGAACGTATCCACCTCATAGATTCCTTTGCCGATAAACGAGCCTTCACCGAACAAGTCCTGATACACATCGGAGATGGCGCGCGTATAGGGATCGATGCCTGGATCACTTCCGTTGAGTCGCGCGTAGCGCGACCGGTTTGTGCCTGGCAGGCTTACGGCGACACGTGGCTGCAGGATGCCATATCCGTCGCAGACCCGCTGCTGGTGTTCGTCATACCGCGCACGGTTCAGCGGGTGCGCCATCGTTCCCACGAACTGCCGCGCTGCATCGCGCGGCAGTTGTGTGTCCGTGTCGAGAGTGATCACGTATTGCACGTTCGACAGCACCGCAGTCTCACCGACGATGCGTGCGAAGCGATCTCGTGCGCCCCCCCGCAGAAACTGGTTTAAGTCGCCGAGTTTTCCTCGTTTCCGCTCGTATCCCATCCACACCCGCTCCTGAGGATTCCACCGGCGCGGCCGATGAAACAGAAAGAACGCATCGCGTGTCGCCTCGCGGTACGTCTCATTCAGTTCTTCGATCCTCTTCTGGGCCAGCCGCAACAGAGGCTCGTCTTCCGGAAGCGTTTCCGTGGGCGCATCTCGAAAATCGGTCAACAGGGAAAAGTGCAGGTGGTCGTCCCGATTGGCCAGGAACCGGACTTCGAGCGCCTCGATCAGCTCCTCGATGTTTTCAACGCTGCTCAACATAGTCGGGACCACAACCAGCGCGCGCGATTCCGGGGGGATGCCTTTGGAGAAGTCCATCCGCGGCAGTGCATGCGGCGTCACCAGCACTGTCGCAAGCCAGTTCACCAGCGCGACCGCCAGTTGACTTGTACAGAGCAGGGACAGAAACCCGACCAGCGCGAGTAATCGACCTTCCACATCCTCGGCATACGCCTGCACCAGTAAGCCGCCGGTGAAGAGCAGCGACATCAAGACGATCGTGCCGACATAGAGGAACGGCGGAAAGCGGCCGCTCGTTCGTTGAAGCGCCTCAGCTGTGGAGGGGCGCACCTCCGCCGTTCGTTCGAGCTGCGGCATTCCCTTGTCGATCAGGTAGAAACCAACATGGGTTTCCCGGCCATCGCTGCCGTTCCTGCTCGCGCCCTGCTGTGCCAGGCGGATCGCGTGGCGTGCCACCTCGCATTCCGAGAGCCGGCTGCTCCTCGCCATCCTCTCCACCGCATGACGGTAGCGATCGCGGGTACCAAAATCCATCTTGCCATAGGCGGCCGCGGGATCCTCACGCAGTGTCCGCTCGACCACGCTCATCGTCTCAACGAACTCGCGCCAATCCATCGCGCTCAGAAATCGGAGGCTGCCGATGCTGTTGCTGATAGAAACCTGGTCGACGGCCTGTTGTTGGTTTTCCGACTGCACCGACTGCTCAATCGTCAGGCCGGACTCGGAGAGCCGCTGCTCGATCCAGGTAAGCGGCAAGGCCAAGGCAGGGCTCTGTCCCTGCAGCCGGCGGGCGAACTCCGCCACAAACGCACTGGCCATCGGCGGGCTCGACCGCGCCATGTCCGCAATCACCAGAATCAGACTCTTCGGATCCTTCTCGGCGATGTCCATCATCTGATCCGCCCAGTAGTCGGCGCGATTGCGGTCGATCCTGTGGGCGGCGATCCGCGTGGCAGCGCGCCGAAGATTCTCGATCAGCGCCAGGCGGAGCATGATAGGGATGGCCCATAATTCTCCTAACGTGAGGTCGGTAACAGTCTGGTAGGCGGCAACGAAACTGCTGAGGCTTCCCGGGTCGACTCGTCCATCGCCGTGCGAGATCGTTTCAAGCGCGATATCATACACGCGCGGAAGCCCCGCCGATGCGCCATTCAGTAAGCGAGGGAGCTCCCGGCTGTACCCCTTGGGCAAGTGTCTCTTGGCTATGCGAATCTGCTCTTCGATGAGATAGAAGTTATCGAGCAGCCATTCCCCGGCCGGCGTAATCCGGCGATTTGCCTTGACCGCCTCTGCCAACAGATCGCGGACTTTGATCAGGATGTCTTCATTCTCAGCCAGCCTGCTCAGAAGCTGGTCCGGAGCCTGTCCAGGACTCAACCGGTGCAGGCCAGCCAGGGTCTTGCCGTGTTGCTCCATTTGGTCGCCGCTGAAGAGTTCCGAACGCAACGGCGGCTCATCGCTGGCATACTGTTCCGCCAAGCCGTTGCCGCCGAGGCGCGCCTTCAAATTGAGCAACTTCTCCGGAAAGATCTTGTTGCTCACCGTCACGTGTGAGGTCTCCTTTTCAGCAGGATCAAACGTCCGCCCCTTCGCCCTCGCATCGTTCCGACCCCTCCACGTACCAAATCTAAGCCGACTGGAGGCAACGTAACGATCCGCTCGCATGTGATCGAAGCGAGCGGTTCACATGAAATGTGGTAGGTACCGCCTTGGCCTTTCACTCGCTGCGGCCCTGCTGGACGGCCTGTTTCCCTATCCTTCGCCCCATTCCACTGGTGGCCAACGCCGTGCCTGCCATTGAATTGTCAGCGTACCAGAATAGTTTTCCCGCATCCTCTTAGAGGCGCAGTCTCATGAACCAGATCGCAGCCGGGGAGTCGGCGTTCCAATCAGGTTAGGTTGCGTCCAGGAACCTGGAAGTCGAGATGAGTGTGACATGTCGGTATGCGTGAAGAATCTGCAACGCCCTCTCCCTTACCTTATTCACTACTTCGTAGGCATTCGTGTGCCTTCTTTCACCGGCGGATCGATTTTGATGTTCGCCCCTTGAACGATGGGCAATCGACCAGCACCTGGATGTTCCAATAGCCTGGTGTTGTTGGGATCGATCAGCGTCAGACCCATATTCGTATCTCCGGACTTCGAGGCATCCAGAATGGATTGGCTATAGGTCAAATTCCGTTGTCCCGTATCATTGGCGAATTCGCCGCCTGACGGATATCCCGGATGCTTGGGCAGCATCGCCGGATTCGCCAGAGCAAGCACGGTCATTCCGACGGACACGAGTCCTGTCATTGCAATCGTAAAGAGTCTCATGATGAGAACCCCCTTCGTTGAACACCCCACCATCTCCTCGACAGAAGACGATCCCGATCCGTGACCGGGAGATCACCTCTGTCGCACTCCCCAGATACTCTGGCGTTGAAGTGGCTGAGACTGAGGAATCATTCGCGCTAGGAAGAAAGTGGGAAGCGCAAGGGATAGGACAGTCAGCGTAACTGGAACGTCAGGGCTTGAACCAACACGACGTCAACACTACGTTCCTTGGGATTCCTCGCACCCGAGGGCGGATGACTGCGCCTCTTTCCAACGGCAGAACCCGCTAATAACCTGCCGTGGATGAACCTGTATCGAGCAGGCGAGTCATATACTCGCCTCACGGTCTACTCTTGACAGATTTACCATAGATAGTCAATCACTATCCTCAATAGCCCTCAACGTGATTATTATTTAACCAATTCAGGTTAAGTCAATGGTCCTGCATCTCTTCTTCCATGATTCTCATCAAGGTTGCGCCTGTCGCGCACCGGTGAGTGCCCTGCTCGACAGGATAAACCGAGAGAAGCCCTGGCTTGTCGCGAACAAATGCGGGGGACTGCATTCCGCATACTCATTGTCGTCCATATTTATTTCTTCTTAGAGCAAATCTCCACCGCCGCTTTCACTCGGCCATCTTGCGGACTGATCATGAGGAGCCTTCCCTTTATCATGTAGAGATGTCTGAGAAATCCGGCTGGAGATGAACGTCCTAGTGCATCGTATCTGAATCTCCCTCCTTAAGAAAGAACTCCCATATGCTTCAGCACTTCGATGCCATCCGGCTTCATCGCATGACTCCCGACATCGAACAGCAGTCGCTCAGTGATCACGACGGTGAGGTGATTACTGACCCATCGTATCCTGATATCACCATCGAGCACTTCCGTCCGAAGCACCTGCTCCAACTCTTTCTGCACCTGCCTCAGCCGTTGCTCGCTTCTGTCCGCACATCCCCCTAGCAATAGAACCAGGCCGATCAGAATACTCGCAAGGAACGTCACTATCTTCACGGTCTCTCCTACCCGCTTCAAAGACTTGTCATTGAGCCGATCATTCACAAACCCATCATAATGAGAACTGGGTATGTCCTCTCCAATCCCATGCCCCCTGTTTATTCAGCGACGCAATACCGCCGACGAGTGCCAATCCACCGACAAGGGGCGGAAGCGGAATGGCCAGCACGATGCCGAGAGCTGATTTGACTGCTCCGTACGGCAAGAGAGAAATGTTCCGTAACGCACGAAGGTCACGCCTCTTCACAAAGCCATTTTTCAACGACATGTGAAGCCTACGACACGACACTCATCGGCAACACGACCGGCGAATGTCCATGGCAATCCTTCTTAAGCTCGGACGTTTTCTTTGGCACGCAAGAACACGGTTTTAGACATGATCCCCTGCTGACCTTAGATGCTATGCCACTGGGGGATACGAGTCTGGTCAGAATTGCTCAGCTTTGAAGAATTAAGACGGAACCCGCAGGACTCTACCTGGCTGGACACCCCACCGGACCTGGTAAGCTGCAGAAAAACCTATTCAACACAGCAAAACTTCGATAGCCTCCGCATCTGGGGCAAGAGAAGAATCCCGCCGTGGATAGGCGCACAAGACTCGCGGGAAAGACGAGATACTCGGATTTACTGCTTGCACGTCATGCGCTTGACAGGCTGGCGGACTTTTTCAGGATCCTGCTAGAGGGTCTGAGGCGGAATCGCACACGGAGGTAACCAATGAGCGTTCAATCTTCATCGGCCATGAACCCACCATGCCAAGCCTCTATGTTCAAATCTGAGACGGGCCGCTGATTTTGCGATAGGCGAACAGTATCAAAATCGCCCCGATCACGGCCATGATAAAACCGACCGGATCGCCTTCCCCGTACCATCCAAAGACGCGACCGAGAAACCCGCCGACGAGCGCTCCCCCGATACCCAAAAGAATCGTCACGATCATTCCTCCATGATCGCGTCCCGGCATCAACAGCTTCGCCACAACACCGACGATCAACCCGAAAAAAATCCATCCTATTATCGACATGGCGGCACCTCCTACGTGTTTGGACGGCACTGATTACGTAAGACAGCCTAAATCATTTTTTTCTCGGCTCTCATAGCGATGTTATATGGGCTTGCACGTGCTGGAATTTGTCCTTCAGCAGCTTTCGAACGTGCTGTTGAGACCATCCGATTTCCTGCTGGCGAGATAGGGCTGGCTTTCCGTTCAAACCAGCAATTGTCCTTCAGTTCACCACAGAGACGCTCCACCGCGTTGGATGACGACCACCTCACAAAATTCATCGTGTTTGAGCGATGGGTAGTCGGCAAGAAGGTCATTTCCCCAAGCGCCAGAAAGGATGTCCGGACCCTAAATCCATAGTGCTGTCTGCTTCCAGGACAAGGCGCTCAGCGGTAATCATGTGTTCTGGTCTGCCGATCATGTAGCCCACTGCTCGAACGAGAGTTTGATGAGGCCCTTCGTGCCCATTCCTGGAATGGCGCGTCTATCTGCACCAACGGATAACTCGCCGGTGGGCAAATCTGCTCTTCCGCAGTCAGCGTCGTAAAACCGCTCAAGCACGCTGGCGTTGGTGGTCTCCAATGCGTCCAGACCGGGCGCATGGCATCGCTCAGTATTCGCTGGACGGAGATAGGGATATCCATCACAGCCTCTCCAGCACTCGCTGCGCCCGTTGAACCCAGATCCCGGGCCGACGACCGCGTTTGTTCTTTATCTTAAAACCGATAGCACAGGCTGAACAGCGCGGGCACAGCTTGGTCTTGCCTCGTCCCGAAATGCGCCGACTGCACTTCCGGCAGCCCATCAGCGTCCTCCTGCCAAAATACTCCATACTTCGCCGCCGCCTGCTCCACAGCGCTCTATGTGAACGGGAATTGTTCCTGAATGATTGAGCCGCCACACTATTGCATGGGAGGCCGATGGCACGCTGGTCAAAACAGCTCATCGTGAAAGAATTCATACGGCGAGTAACTGCCCCTCTCACGCACGTCATCCCAGCACGATGCGAATGTGGTGGCCGCCATTGTCGGCGAAGGAGATATGGTCGCGGCAGTCTATCAACTTACTGCTGCTCGTCCATTTGAAGGCGGATGTGAACGCCTCGAGATTAAGATTGAGACCGGAGCTCTTTTTCAAAGCCGGGAAGGATCGCTTTAAAGTAGGCGTTCTGACCAGGTTGACGACGGTCTGCCACGTGCTGGTCTGGGGATTCTCCACCGGGCCTGATACATCCGCTCGAGTTGCAACTTCTTCCCGCGGTGTGTTTTCAAGCAGTTTGGCAATGCCCCCGACGAAGCCTTCGTAGAGCTTGCGAAACAAATTTTTCTCTTTATCCTGCCGTGCGTCGTATACCTTCATGTCTCTGAAGAGCGGTTTAATATAGCCTTCCATTCGATCATTCTTGACGTTCAGTTCGGAATACAGCGAGAACAGGACGGCGGTCACGTCAAAGTTGCCGTACGCCCGAAGCAGATCGTTCATCGCGCGCATCTTCGTCCGTTCGATCTTGACGTTCAGATCGAAATCCGGAGATTTCCTCTCTGATCGAAACGTCCCGGTGATCGCGGTGTCCCCGGTGCCCATGAATTTGCCCGTGAGTGTGACAGTACTGTGTCCTTCGCTGAGATGATTGCTGATGTTATCGAGCTGGAGCTCCCCGTTGCTTAAAAACACCCGGTATGGAGGCTTGGCCGCTTCGTTGACAAAGCCGAATTCGCTGCTCTTGATTTCTCCGTGATCGATGCGGATCAGTGTCTCCGGTTTGTTCTGAATCTCCTTGGCGGTCTTCACGACAGCTTGGCCCACCTGTGCTTCTTTGCCCGTTGTTTCGGGGAGATGGACATAATCCACGCGAACATTCTCGGTCGCCAGAGTCCTCAAGTTCGCCTCTGTCCGGCCTTCGGCGGTGTATTCCAGATGCCTGTCGGCCGAGAGCACCCCTCCGCGCAGCTGAACATTGTAGCGCCCTGAGACGGGAAGCAAGGGCTCGAGCGCGACGTGCTGCAAGGCCATGTCGACATTAATTCCTGCATGCGGGTGGGCAAGGAAATTGGCATGGCCCTTCATCAGAATCCGTCCCGAGCCAAAGATATTGCCGTCAAGGTTGAGATTGGACGGGTACGAGTCATTGGGGGACCGGATATTACGGATGTTTCTCGCGAGAAGGTTCACGTGGGTGAAATGCAGTGGTTTGGACGGGTCCTGATCCACATAGGTGACGTCGGCATCTTCGATTTTAAACTCGTTTATCTTGATGGGATAAAATGCATAGACGGCATCTCGCCATCCTTTTTCATGGATCGGAACTTCGTCTCGGATTTCCTTCTTCGCTTGCGGCAGGGTAATGTGGAGAACCGGTCGGCTGATCACATAATCGCTGACCAGCACTCCCGATAATATCTGGCTCCATTGAATGCTGAGGCGCCATCGGGGAATCTCTGCGACCGGAGGATCGGGGTGGTCGATCTGAATCATGGTCAACTGTCTGATTTCGAGCGACAAATTCGGAGAGAGAGCCGCCTGGCCTACCGTAAACCGGTAGCCCTCCACGTGTGCGTTGAGTTGACGCTCGATAAACGCAGGCAGTTCACGGTTGATCATCCATAGGCCAGCGACGGCCAGTAGTATCAAGACACCAAGAACTACCGCCGACCATCTGAGAAACGCTGGGATGGGACCGAAGATTGCAGTGAATGGTCTTGCATCAATTGCTTCTGCCTTAGCCGCCACTCTTGGTTTATCGACAATATCCTTCGCCATGGCATTTCGCGCATACTTCCGGCCGACGCCCTACTGGGTATGAATGCAAAGTTCGTTCGTCCCCACGATCCAACACCCTCCGCCCAGGCTACCTTAAGTGTGCATCAAGTTCGCATCTATCTTTAGAGTGTTGTGTACCGCTCACGATTTCTTGGACACAATGATAGCCGTATATGATCCGACCTCTCGGTCGCGTCGTTCGGCGATCGACGTTCCTAGCCCAACTGTGTGCGTCGTCTTTTGGAGACCGCTCCACAAT